>Ga0208695_1000229_pt1 | contig 73240 bp, 54 predicted proteins | sample AD_UKC111_MetaG_FD_184449 | JGI IMG/M metagenome (GOLD analysis project Ga0208695, IMG submission 184449) | Active sludge microbial communities of municipal wastewater-treating anaerobic digesters from Hong Kong - AD_UKC111_MetaG (SPAdes)... | ecosystem: Engineered > Bioreactor > Anaerobic >... | reverse complement strand
AGATATTTATTCTTAGCCAGCCGGGAAAGTGACATCCGTCTTTAAAGCTATGATCACTCCAAAGAAATTTTGCGCAGGAGATCAAGATCGTTCAGCAGCCTGCCCGCTCCCATGACCACCGAGGTCAGCGGGTCTTCGGTTAGAAAAACCGGCAGCTGAGTTTCTTCTCTCAATCGTTTGTCCAGGTTCTTGAGCAAGGCGCCGCCGCCGGTTAAAATTATTCCGCGGTCAATAATATCAGCCGATAGTTCCGGCGGAGTCCTTTCCAGAGCTATCCTAACTGCATTAATGATGCTGGCCACTACTTCCTCTATAGCTTCTCTAATTTCCTGGTCATCGACTACAATAGTTCTTGGAATGCCTTCCCTCAAGTCCCGGCCCTTAATCTCCATGGTCAATGATTCGTCGAGAGGATAAGCCGAGCCCAGCTGCCATTTAACCTGTTCGGCTGTTCTTTCGCCAATTAGCAGGTTATATTTCTTTTTCAGATACTGAATTATAGACTCATCCATCTCGTTACTGGCGATTCTGATCGAATGATTAAAAACCACACCGTTTAAGGAAATGACGGCGATATCGGTTGTCCCGCCGCCAATGTCAACAATCATATTGCCGGTCGGCTCGGCAATAGGCAGGTTAGCCCCAACCGCGGCCGCCATTGGCTGCTCGACAATGTAAACTTCAGAGGCTTTAGCTCGAAGGGCCACATCTTTAACCGCCCTTCTCTCCACCTGGGTAATACCAGTTGGAATGCCAATAACAATTCTTGGCCGAAGTAAAAAGCCGCGATTTTCCATAGCTCGCCTGATAAAGTAATCAAGCATCCGTTCGGCAATCTCGAAATCGGCTATTACCCCGTCTCTCATCGGTTTGATGGCCACCACATTATTCGGAGTCTTACCGAGCATTTCCTTGGCCCGTCCTCCGACCGCTTCAATCTTGCCGGTCTGGACATTAATGACCACAATTGATGGCTCCTGAACTACTATACCTTTCCCCTTTAGGTAGACCAGCGTATTAGCCGTACCCAGATCAACCGCCAAATCACAAAACAGCCTGTCTTTTACCCAGCTCCAGAGGCTCATACTTGTCCTCACTTATTATTAGAACTTAAACAATGTAGATATTTAGCATAAAATCGTCCCTCTGGCAAATTCTAGCCTCTGACCAAAGGTTAAAATTAGCTTGACTTGGTCTAGAATTTTTTAATATACATTAAGAAAAAGGTTAGAAAGGAGAGGCGGATGGATCAAAAACCTTTTGTGTCTGAAAAAACTAATCAAAGAGAGTTCACCCTGCGGGCTATTTTGCTGGGACTGGTGATGACCATTATCCTCGGAGCAGCCAATGCCTATCTGGGCCTGAGAGCCGGCATGACCATTGCTGCCACCTACCCGGCTGCAGTCATAGGTATGGCCCTGCTAAAGATAATGAAAGGCTCTATTCTGGAAGAAAATATTGCCAGAACCGTTGGCTCAATTGGTGAATCAGTCGCAGCTGGAGCTATCTTTACTATTCCAGCCTTTCTGATTACCGGCGTCTGGACTAAATTCAACACCATCAGCGCCTATCTCCAGTCAACCGCTTTGATGTTTGTCGGCGGCTTGCTGGGAATTCTGTTTGTTACCTTTTTAAGGCGAATTATGGTTACTGATCCGGAATTGCCTTTTCCTGAATCAGTGGCTGCAGCCGAAATACATAAAGCAGGCCAAAAAGGCAGCGCCGGGGCAAAGTTCTTGTTCCAAGCCATGGGAGTTGGTGCCCTGATCTATTCACTGGGCGTAGTTCAGCTCTTCTCTGCCTCTAAAGAATTCATTATCAAGCTGGGAAAAATTGGCTCAAGCTTTGTTCGTCTCGGTCCATCCAAAGAAGCGGGCACGGTCGGGACCGGCGGTGTAGTCAGCGTGGCCGGCCCTGGAATTTCTCCTGCTTATATCGGCGTCGGTTATATTATCGGACCACGGCTGGCTTCCCTTAACTTTGCCGGCGGCGTTTTAGCCTGGGGATTATTTGCTCCCCTTCTGATGTACTTTCTCGGGCCTCAGCTGGTCGAAAAATTTTATGGCCCGTCGGTAGCCATGGCCAGTGTGCCCTGGCCTGACCTGATCAGCAATGTCTGGAAGTTCATCATCAGACCGATTGCCGTCGGAGGAATGCTGGTTGGTGCCGGCTACACCCTGTTCAAAATGAGAAAAAACCTGATGACCGGCATTAAGAGATCAATCGGAGATGTCAAAAAGGCAGCCGGCCAGACTGAAGTTACCAGCCGGGTGGAAAAAGACCTCAATATCAAGCTGGTTCTGTTCTTAATGACTTTAACCGTGGTCCTGATGGTTTTTGTTTACAAACTTTTCATTGGAAGTTATGTTCCGGCTATTCTGGCGGCCGTGGTTATGGCCATCTTTGGCTTCTTTTTTGCAGCTGTCTCCGGAAATCTGGTCGGGACCATTGGTTCTTCTAATAACCCGATTTCGGGGCTAACCCTGTCAACCTTGATTATTGCCGGCCTGTTAATGGTTCTTATTGGGGCCAGAGGAACAAGCGGAATTATTGCCGTCTTAGGTGTGGCTTCAGTTGTCTGCGTCTCTTCAGCTGTGGCCGGCGAAATGCTTCAGGATCTTAAAGTTGGGCACATCCTGGGAGGGACACCCTGGAAGATGCAGGTTGGCGACATACTCGGTGTTCTGGTGGCTTCCCTGGTTCTTTATTTTCCTTTGATGATTCTGCATGGAGCCTTTACTTTTGGCAGCAAAGAATTGCCGGCTCCCCAGGCAGGTTTAATGGCCACCATAACTCAGGGCATTGTCGGTGGTGAAATGGCCTGGCCACTGGTTATTGTCGGCATGATGATGGGCTTTGCCTTCATTCTGGTTAGGGTCAGCTCGCCAATGCTGGTGTCGGTAGGCATGTATCTGCCCCTGGAGACGACCTTTGCCATTTTTGTTGGCGGCATGATTAAGGGAATTCTGGATCGAACAACAGGCAGGAAAAAACTTAATCCAGCTCAAAAAGCCAGAGTGGAGAATGTTGGAGTTCTCCTGGCTGCCGGCTTAATCGCTGGCGAAGCCTTGACCGGTCTCATCCGCGCCGCCTGGAAATTCTTCTTCCTCCAGGGGGTGGTGGGTAAGGATATACCCATCATTTTTGCCCATCCGAGTTATATCCTGGGGATAGCTGTTCTGGTCTTAATTGGACTTTACCTGGTAGCCATCCCGATGAAAAATGCCGGGGCTCCTGATGAACCGCCACCGCCCTCAGCGGTAGTCTGAGAAAAAAGTGTGTTAATTCAGGATAACCAGCAGCTAATGGACAGAAACCAGGTATTTGCCAGCACCTGGTTTCTGGGCTAAAATGAAATAATTATGGCGGTACTTAAGATAATCAAGATTGGTCATCCCCTGCTGGCCCAAAAGGCAAAGCCAGTTGAAGATATCAACCAGGAAATTGTGGACCTGGCTACTGATATGGTTGAAACTATGTACCGGGCACCAGGGGTGGGCCTGGCTGCTCCTCAAGTCAGCCGGGGAATAAGGCTGATCACGGTTGACCTGTCGGTGGGTGAAAACCAGGATGAATTATTCATTCTGGTCAATCCTGAAATACTGGCAGAAGAGGGAAAAAATACCGCTGAGGAGGGTTGCCTGTCTGTGCCCGGAATATATGAGAAAGTCGTTCGGCCGGAGAGATTGGTGGTCAGAGGTTATGATCTCAACGGCCGGGAAGTAACTATCGAAGCCAGCGATCTTCTGGCCAGGGCTTTTGCTCATGAGATAGATCACCTGGAAGGCAAACTGTTTATCGACCGGCTTTCTCCTTTGAAAAAAAGCCTGATTAAAAACAGGCTGAATAAAGAGCAGGAGAAAGGTCCGAAGAGATGAAGATTGCCTTTTTTGGCAGTCCAACCATCGCCCTGCCAACCCTGAATAGCCTAATTCAGGCCGGGCATGAAATAAAGCTGGTTATTACCCAGCCTGATCGGCCGGCTGGCCGGGGGAAAAAAGTAACCCCCCCGCCGGTTAAAGTCTTTGCTCAGGACCATGGCTTGCCCTGTCTTCAACCTGAAAAAATCAAAGCCGATGATCAGGTCTTGACCGCCCTTAAGCAGGCTGGACCTGAAGTTAATGTGGTCGTGGCCTATGGTCAAATCATACCAGCTTCGGTCATTTACCTGCCTCCTTTTAAAACTCTTAACGTCCATTTTTCTCTTCTCCCTAAATACCGGGGAGCCGCTCCTGTCCAGTGGGCTATTCTCAATGGAGACAGAACAACCGGCGTCACCATTATGGAACTGAATGAAAAAATGGACCAGGGCCCAATCCTGGCTCAAGAAGAAGTCGAAATCCTGCCCGGGGAAAATGCCCGTGAACTGGAGATTAGACTGTCTTATCTTGGAGCCCGGCTTTTAGTCAATACGCTGGCCAGAATAGGTGAAATCAGGCCAGTCCCTCAGGCAGCTGAACTGGCTACTTATGCTCCAAAATTAACCAAAGAGCAAGGGCAAATAAACTGGCTGGAACCAGCTCAGGCCATTGATCTAAAGGTCAGAGCCTTTTTCCCCTGGCCCGGTGCTTATAGCTATCTGGCTGGCAAAAAATTTGAAATCCTATCAGGACAGCCTCTGACTGGAGCCTATACAGCCTCATCGCCGGCTGAAATCATTCAAATTGATAAGCCCGGTATCTATGTGGCCTGCGGCCAGAACACCATCTATCTGATCGAAAAGATAAAACCGGAAAGCAAGAAAGAAATGCTTGCTTATGCTTTTAGCCTGAACGGAAAAATCAAAACCGGCAGCAAGTTTGGTTGAAACAATCTGCCAGGGCCCTTTTAGCCATCTGTCTTATTTTACCGGTCTGCCCTGAATTGGAAGGCTATTCTTCAATTACATAATCAATCGGGTTAATCGGCTTGCTATTTAAATGAACTTCATAATGAAGGTGAGGCCCAAGGGCTTTTCCGGTCTGGCCAACATAACCTATAACCTGCCCCCGGTTAATTTTTTGACTGACTTTGACCGCATATTTTTGGAGATGCCAGTATTCAGTTGACAGCCCGTTGCCATGACTGATACAGATAAAATTTCCCTTGAACTTATCAAAACCAACTTGAACAACAACTCCGTTGGCGGTGGCCACCACTGGATTATTTAGATTAGTGGCGATGTCTAAACCGGTGTGAAAGGCATTCCGGCCGGTATAAGGATCAATTCTCGAACCGAAAGAGGAAGAAACCCAGCCGACAGTTGGCCAGATGGTCGGAGTAGTGGCCAGAGTGGTCGATTGGTTTTCAAAAAACTGGTACATGTAATTAAGGTTTTTCTCCACCGATTCAGCTCTCTGCTTGATAGATTGAATAGCTCCGGGAGAAACTTCCTTATTTGTCTTACTGGTCAAATTGAGATCGACTCTTTCCCCGCCGCCAATACCCGGTTCCCCTTCTATGTTGTTAGGAGATTGAATTCCCGCCAGAACGTTAATTTTGCGCGCATAGTTTTCAAAATTGGTAATGGTTTCTTTCATCTGGGCAATGGTGTTTTCATAACCGGCTATGGTTTCTTTTTGAGCAGCCGTCTCCTTGAGGAGTTCCCGGTACTTGGCTTTGGTCATGGTCATGGAAAAGTAATCAAGAAGAAAGAAGACAAAGATAACGGCGAAGGCTATACTGGCGCCTAAAATAGCCCGGATGGCTTTTTGAGGGATATTTACAGTCTTGAAATGGGTCTTCCAGTTCGGAACGATGACTATCGAAATATACTTTTTAGCCATTTTCTTTTACCTTAAATATCATATTTGGCCTCCGGCTGTCAATACTGAAGATAAATTAAGCTCCGTCTCTCCCCTCAATGGCTATTCCTGAACTTTAAAGATCAGGTCGTTTTCCCTGACCGGCATCTCAACCTTGAAAGCCACTTCTTCCCCGGTCCGGGCTTCTTCCACCGGCTGGTGCTCAATTTGCATTGATTCAATTTTCTGAAAAAAATCTGAACTATGGCCTTTAATATGAACCACGTCTCCGACTTTTAACCTCTGGCCTGTTATCCTGGCTACTCCGACCTGAATTTTTGAGAAATAATGGCTAATTCGCCCAATTTCCACCTCCTCCATTTTGTCCCTCCTTTATTTTTGTCTTATAAATAGCAAAAAAATTGAATCTTGGCAACTATTTTTAACCGCCGGCTAAAACTGCCCCCCCATTGACATTCAAAGTCTCACCGGTTATATGCCTGGCCAGGTCAGAGACCAGGAATAATATTGGCCCGGCTATATCTTCTGGATCCGGAATTCTTTTGAGCGGTATTGATTGTCTTATCTTTTCTTTATAGCCAGGATCTTTGAAAACTTCGGTGTTCATCTCGGTTTCTACCCAGCCAGGGGCAACGCAGTTAACCAGGATGTTATAGGGAGCCAGCTCAACCGCCAGTGATTTGGTCATAGCCACCATGGCACCCTTGCTGGCAGCATAATGGGAATGAAAAGCTTCACCCCTGACGGCGGCCGTCGAAGCCACATTGACTATCCAGCCGCGCCTGCTTTGCTTCATGGCCGGAACAACAGCATTGGTAGCATAAAAGACGCCGTCGAGATTAACTGCCATTGTCTCCCGCCACGTTTCTTCGGTCATCCGGCCAATTTCCCCGTAGGTCCAGATGCCGGCATTATTGATCAGGATATCTATTGTTCCCCAGGCTTTCAGGCAGTCAGCCACCATTCGATCCACTTCTTTTTTGTTAGCCATGTTAGCCTGAACGACCAGGCATTTTCCCCCCTGACCCTCAATCTCCTGCCTGATCCCGAGGGCTGCCTCCAGGTTACTCTTATAATGGACAGCTACCTCCGCTCCGGCTTCAGCCAGAAACCTGGCTGTTGCCCGCCCTATCCCTCTGGAACCCCCTGTAACTAAAGCCTTTTTCCCTTTTAAATTAATTAGGCTCATCTGTCACCTGCCACTTTCAACCTTTCCCGGTTCATGCTCCCTTAGTTTTGAATTAAACTGAAATCACTCATCTTATGAAACTCAAGATAACGGTAAATGTCACCAGCATAAGGCAAAATTTTATTTTTCATCAAGGTAAAATATTCTGCGGCTGAGGGCAATTCCCCTTTGATGGCTGTTATGGCCGCCAGCTCGGCCGATCCCAAATAAACCCTGGCTCCATCTCCCAGGCGGTTGTCAAAATTCCTGGTGGAGGTAGAAATAACCGTACTGCCTGGCCTGACTCTGGCCTGGTTACCCATACAAAGAGAACAGCCAGGTATTTCCACTCGCGCTCCTACCTGAGCAAAAGTAGCCAGCAGTCCTTCTTTCTTTAACTGCAGCTGGTCCATCCTGGTGGGCGGAGTAATCCAGACTCTGGTGGCCGGGTAAGGAGCCCCGTCAAACAGGCGGGCCGCTGCCCGGAAGTGGCCAACGTTGGTCATACAGGAGCCGATAAAGACTTCGTCAATTTTGTCCCCGGCAACCTCTGACAAATACTTAACATCGTCCGGGTCATTGGGACAGGCCAGAATTGGCTCCTTAATTTCGGCCAGGTCTATTTCCAGAATAGCGGCATAATTAGCTTCAGGATCCCGCTTTAAAAGAACCGGATTCCTTAACCAGTCTTCAGCCGCTTTTATTCTTTTCTCGAGAGTTGAGGCCTCCTGATAACCGGCTTCAATCATTTTTTTCATCAGGGCAATGTTGCTCTTTAAATACTCAACCACCCTCTCTTCCCGGAGTGAAATGATCGCGGCCGCCGCGGATCTTTCAGCCGAAGCATCGGTTAGCTCGTAAGCTTGCTCGGCAGTTAAATCTTCCAGACCTTCTATTTCAAGTATCCGGCCGTTAAAAATATTCTTTTTGCTTTTCTTGGCAACAGTCAATAAGCCCTTCTTTATGGCAAAATAAGGAACAGCATTAACCACATCCCTCAGAGTAATAGCCGGATTCAATTTACCCGAAAATTTGACCAGAACTGATTCGGGGACATCAAGAGGCATAAAGCCGAGGGCCCCGGCAAAAGCGACCAGACCGGAGCCGGCCGGGAAGCTCAAGCCAACCGGAAACCGGGTATGTGAATCTCCGCCAGTTCCAACCGTGTCAGGCAGAATTAAACGGTTCAGCCAGGAATGGATAATGCCATCTCCTGGTTTCAGAGCTACTCCCTTTCTGTCGATGACGAAGGCGGCCAAGCTCTGATGCATTTTGACATCGGTCAGTTTCGGGTAGGCAGCCGTGTGACAGAAGGATTGCATGAAAAGTTCAGTCTGGAACTCAAGGCAGGCCAGTTCTTTAAGCTCATCGGCGGTCATTGGCCCGGTTGTATCCTGGGAGCCGACTGTAGTCATCTTAGGCTCGCAGGCAGTTCCAGGTAAAACTCCCTTCAGGCCGCAGGCCCGGCCGATGATTTTCTGAGCAAGAGTAAAACCCTGATCTGGTTTGACCTCGGGGTTCCTGGCTTTAGCCAAGAAATCAGCTTCGCCCAGGCCAAGGTCTTTCCTGGCCCGGCCGGTTAACTGGCGCCCGATAATCAGGTTAAGACGGCCACCAGCCCGGAATTCATCTTTTATCGTTACCGGTTTCCAGTCAAATTTACTCAAGGCCTGTCCCGCTTCGTCTTTGATCAGGCCTGAGCGGGTTTCAATTACAATGATCTGGCCTGTTTTGAGCTGACTGACTTCGGCTTGAATTGGCAAGCCGCCAGAATCTTCAGTAGTATTGAAAAAAATTGGTGCAATCAAGCCGCCGATCACCACCCCTCCCCGCCTTTTATTGGGAACATATGGTATGTCTTCACCAATATGCCACATCAGCGAATTGCAGGCCGATTTGCGGGAAGAACCGGTTCCAACCACGTCGCCAACAAAGGCTACTTTATAGCCTTCTTCCCGGAATTTTCGGATGGTTTCAATTCCACCCGGGAAACGGGTTTCACCCATACTCTGGGCATGAAGCGGGATATCGGGACGGCTCCAGGCATATTTGGCAGGAGAAAAATCATCGGTGTTAATCTCCCCCTCGACTTTAAAGACTTTCAAAACCATTTTTTCTGGAAATTCAGGACGGGACCGGAACCAGTCAGCTTTAGCCCAGGCTTCCAGCACCTGTCTGGCATATCTATTCGTCCGGCTAAGAGCTATAATTTTATCATAAGCCCCATAAACCAGGATGATTTTAGCCAGAGCTTCTGCCGCCTGGGGGGCCAGGATAGCCTCCTGAAGCAAAGAGACAAGAGGCCCGACATTGTAACCGCCCAGCATGGTCCCTAAGAGAAAGACTGCGCGGGATGGATTAATAACCGGTGATTGCCGTTTGTTTAAAGCCAGCTCTTCCAGCCAGCTGGCTTTAATTCTGGCTGCTGGATCAACGCCGGGGGAAACTCTCTCTTCTAAAAGATAAACCAGTTCCTGTTCCTGGCCGGCCGGCGGATTTTCGAGCAATTGACATAATTCGCCGGTTTCTTCCGGAGTTAAAGGGAGAGGTGGTAAACCAGCTTTTTTCCTGTCTTCAGCTTTTTGATAATAACTATCCAGCATTTTACTTTCTCCTGTTAAAAATCCTAAATTGATCAATCAAAAAAGATTTCGGCCTATATCTTATGAATTCTAAAAAAGATTGTCAAAATTTTTACTCCTGGTTTACCGGATCCGTAGCTATTCCTTTCCAGAATTAAAACATCCGGTCAGGCCTTTAAAAACTATTGATTTTAGCGGGTCAAAATAATACAATTTTTAGACAATAATAATTTATAAACCAATTAATTAATCAGGAGGTAAAATGATTAACGCGACAGCTATCCAGAAAGCCAAAGACCATTTTGGCCGCTTGCTGGAAGACCAGATGTTAAGGATGGAGAGAATTAAGTCTGCCCCTGATTGGCTTGATTATGGCCAGATCTCGCCGATCAAAATAGGGATCCTGCCAGGAGACGGTATCGGCCCTTATATCGCCACCGAAGCCGAACGGGTCCTTCGTTTTATGCTCGAGGATGAGCTGAAAAACGGGAAAGTTTCTATAGCGACGATTGAAGGCTTAACCATCGAAAACCGGGCTGCCCATCATAAGGCCATCCCGGATGATGTTCTGGCTGAAATAAAGAAATACCATGTTACCCTGAAGGGCCCAACCACCACGCCCAGAAAAGGTGATCCCTGGCCGAATATTGAAAGCTGCAATGTCGCCATGAGAAAAGAACTCGACCTGTTCGCCAATGTCAGGCCAGTCAGGGTTCCCAAACAGGGTATTGACTGGATTTTTTTCAGGGAAAACACCGAAGACCTGTACGCCCTGGGACCGTATGGAATAGATGTGGATGAAGACATCTCCATTGACTTTAAACTTATAACCGGCCCCGGTGCCGACCGCATCGCCCGTCTGGCTTTTGAACATGCCCGGAAAAACAAAAAGACCAGAATCACCTGTGTGACTAAAGCCAACGTGGTTAAAACCACTGACGGACGCTTTCTTGAAAACTTTTACCGTCTGGCGAAAGAATATCCTGAAATCCAGGCTGACGACTGGTATATTGACATTATGACCGCCAAGCTGGTTGATGAAAAAAGGCGCCGGGAATTTCAGGTTTTCGTTCTGCCTAATCTCTATGGAGACATTTTGACCGACGAAGCCGCTGAATTTCAGGGCGGAGTAGGTACGGCTGGTAGCGCCAATATCGGCAAACAATATGCCATGTTTGAGGCCATTCATGGCTCAGCTCCCAGGATGGTCAAAGAAGGCCGGGCCCAATACGCTGATCCTTGCAGTATGATCAGAGCGGCAGCCATGCTCGCCGGCCATATTGGTTATCAGGAAAAAGCCAGCCAGCTGGAGATGGCTCTTGATGTCTGCGGGCAATATGAAAAGAAGTTAGTGATTACCGGCCGCCCGACTGGAGCCACCGGTAAAGACTTTACTGATTATCTACTAGACTGGCTGAGAAATCCAAAATTGAAAGAGACCTGGGAAGGTTACGTTAAGAGCTGATCAGAAGCTTAAAAGATAACTTTATTATAACTTAGCAAAAATTCTCATTAGAAGGAGTTGTTTATGAGAAAAAAGATAGCTTTAATTGGAGGCGGTCAAATCGGGCAGATTCTGGCCATGCTGGCTGCCCAGAAAGAGTTCGGGGACATAGTTATCCTGGATGTCCCTCAGTATGCTAATGTGGCCAAAGGCAAAGCCCTGGACCTGATGGAAATGGCTCCCCATGGTAATTATGATGCTAACATTACCGGCACTTCAGATTATAAAGATATTGAAGGTGCCGATGTGGTCATCGTCACCGCTGGCAAGCCCCGGGAAGCAGGCATGACCAGAGAAGATTTATTGAACATCAATATAAAAATTATATCTGAAGTAGCCAATGGCGTTAAGCAATATGCCCCCAAAGCCTTTTGCCTCATTGTCACTAACCCGCTGGATGCTATGGTCTATGTTTTCCATAAGATTACCGGTTTTCCGAAGAATCAGGTAGTCGGCATGGCCGGGACTCTTGATACTGCCCGCTGGCGGGCTTTTATCTCGATGGAACTCGGTGTGTCAGTGGCTGATATCTCCGGTACAGTTCTCGGAGGGCATGGTCCTGATATGGTTCCCCTGCCCCGTTTAACAACAGTCGGCGGAGTTCCCCTGACGGAGATAGCTACCCCGGAACAAATTAACCGCTTGATTGACCGGACGAGGGAAGCCGGAACTGAAATCGTTAAGTTGTTCGGCAAGGGTTCAGCCTTCTTTAGCCCGGCCTGGAGTGCCATTGTCATTGCTGAGGCCTATCTTAAGGATAAAAGACGTATCCTCCCCTGCGCTGCTCTCTGCGAAGGTGAATATGGTGCTCAGGGCCTGTTTATCGGCGTCCCCTGCCTGATTAGCGCTAAGGGTGTGGAGAAGATATTTGAAATTAAGCTGACTGAGGAAGAAAAAGCTCAATTCGCCAAGACGATTGCTTCTGTTAGCAAAACTGTGGCTGAGTGCAAAATCTGAACTGAAGAAGAACCGGCTTAAAAACGAATAGAAAATCAAAAAGAAACAGGCGTTAAAAGGCGGAGTGAGAAAATGGCTCCGCCTTTTTCTTATCGCTCAATGAATCAGGTCAGGGCCTAAGATGCTTATCCATGAATATCAGGCTAAGGACTTTTTAAAGCAACTGGGGATCGCTATCCCCGCCGGGCAGTTAGCCGAAACGCCCGGGGAAGTAAAGGCGGCAGCTGAACAGCTGGGTTGTCCGGTCATAATTAAGTCTCAGATTCTATCTGGAGGCCGGGGCAAAGCAGGTGGGATCAGGCTGGCTGATTCGCCAGAAAAGGCCTGGTTAGAAGCCAACAGCTTACTGGGGAAAAAGCTCATTACCTCCCAGAGTGGCGGCCGCGGACTAACAGTCAGAAGGATTCTAGTAGAAGAAGCCCTTCAAGTCCAGAAAGAAATTTATTTCAGTTTAGTCATTGACCGGAAAAACGACAGAATAGCTGCCATCGCTGGCCGCCAGGGTGGAATGGACATCGAAGAGCTTTCCCGCTCAAATCCGGAGGCCATCAAAAAAGAATATTTTTATCCAGAAACCGGTCTGCTTCCCTTTCAAGCTAGAAATCTGGCTTATTTTCTGCAGCTCAGCGAACCGGCTTTTAAAACCGCTCTCCATTACCTGAAAAAACTAACCGAATTTTTCGTGGCTAAGGATGTCAAACTGCTGGAAATTAATCCTCTCATTTTGACAGCTGAAGATAGGCTGGTAGCGGCCGATGTCAAACTGGATTTTGATGACAGTGGCCTGACCCGACAGCCGGAGCTGGCCAGTCTGGAGGATTGGGCAGAAGTTTCGCCTGAGGAGAAAAAGGCCAGAAGCTATAAATTAAATTATATAAAAATGGAGGGTCAGATTGGCTGCCTGGTCAACGGTGCCGGCCTAGCCATGGCCACCATGGATATAATCCAGCTGTTTGGTGGTCAGCCGGCTAATTTTCTTGATATCGGAGGGGGTGTTACCGAAGAGGCCGTTGGTCAGGCTTTTGAAATTCTGGCTGGTGATGATCAGGTAACAGCCTGTTTGATTAATATTTTTGGCGGCATAGTCAGGTGCGATTTAGTGGCCAGGGGAATAGTAACTTCAGCCAGAAAAATGTCTCTGAAGAAGCCGGTGGTCATCAGGCTGGAAGGGACCAATGTGGCTGAAGGCAAGAAAATTTTAGAAGAGGCCAATCTCCCCTTTTATTTTGTTAGTGAGTTTGAACAGGCGGCCAGGCAGGCTGTCAGTTTAAGCCAGTCTTAAACTTCAGGGGAAAAGAGGCAGATAATGAGTATTCTTCTTGAGGCCGGATCAAGAGTTTTGATTCAAGGAATAACTGGCCAACAGGCTTCTTTTCATACCGAGCGGATGCTAGAATATGGCACCAGAGTGGTCGGCGGAGTAACCCCGGGAAAGGGCGGACAGCTTCACTTAGGCCTGCCCGTTTTTAACACTGTCGAGCAGGCGGTCTTGGCGGAAGCGCCTGATGCTTCTGTTATCTTTGTTCCACCCCTGTCGGCGGCTGAGGCCATGATGGAAGCGGCTGCGGCCGGGATCAAACTCATCGTCTGCATAACCGAGGGCATTCCGAACATTGATATGCTCCGGGCGAAAAAATATTTAAAGGAACATGATTCATGGCTTATAGGTCCGAACACTCCGGGGTTGATCTCACCGGGTAAAAGCAAAGCCGGGATCATGCCGGCCAGTATTCACCGGCCTGGTCAGGTGGGCATTATCTCCAGATCAGGAACTCTGACTTATGAAGCGGTTTACCAGCTTAGCCAGCTTGGCCTCGGGCAATCAACCGCCATCGGGATAGGTGGAGACCCGATTGTCGGTTTGAAATTTCAAGAGCTCCTGAAGATGTTCAAAGATGACCCGCAGACAGCAGCGGTCATTATGATCGGGGAAATAGGTGGAACGGCTGAAGAAGAGGCGGCTGATTATCTGAAGCAATCAAATTACCCCAAACCGGTAGCTGCCTATGTAGCTGGAATCACTGCCCCGCCTGGAAAACGTCTTGGACATGCCGGTGCTATTATCGAGGGTAGCCAGGGTTCAGCTCAAGCCAAGCTTGATTACTTAGCAGCCAGCGGAGTCAGGATAATTAACAACCCGGCCCGGATTGGCCAGACAGTCAAAGAATTGCTGGCCGCTAATTAACCTGAAGTGACCAGCGCAGCCGGGATTAGGACTATTAGCCTCTTTTATCAGAGCTGGTTTTAGCCTGAAGGGTAATGAATAACTTCAGAAGCCAGGCAAAAGAGTTAATAAATTATCAGTCATTAGCTGGCCTTCTCCTGAGAGGCCTGCGACTGCCAGCCTATTGAAATTAAAATCAAACCTGTGGGAATATAGAGAATTAACGTAAAGGATAAAACCTAAATATTTCTGGAGTAAATAAAATGCCAAATATTTTAAAGCGCCTCCTGGGCCCGGCTGGTTTAGGCCTGCTGGTCATGTCTGTTTTGCTGTCTACTGATTGTTCTCCTTCCAGCCAGGTCTCTTATTCGGTCAAAAAGGAAATAATCACCACTTATCCCTTCTCCGATCCTGACCCGATTCCGGTCTTTGCCCGCTCTTCCCTCTGGGGAGCCGGGGCTAAAATTTATCCTTATTTTGTTTTTAACGGTTTCAGTCAGGAGTCCAGGCCACAGGAATGGACAGTTGTCCGCCTCAAAAATAAATACCTGGAAGTCTCGATCCTGCCGGAAGTGGGAGGCAAGGTCTGGGGAGCTAAGGATTTAAAAACCGGCCGGGATTTTATCTATACCAACCAGGTCTTGAAATTCCGGGAAATAGCCCTGCGCGGCCCCTGGACCTCAGGAGGAATCGAGTTTAATTTTGGAGTTATTGGCCATACCCCGGCTACCGCTACTCCGGTCGATTATTATCTGGAGAAAAGGCCAGACGGCAGTTTAGCCTGCACGGTCGGCAATTATGACTGGCCTTCACGCAGCCGCTGGGAAGTAACCATAGTCGTTCATCCTGACCGGGCCTATTTTGAAACCAGGAGCCGCTGGACCAATCCCAGCCCCTTTCATCAATCCTATTATGCCTGGATGAATGCCGCCATCCCGGTTGCCCCTGACCTGCATTATGTGGTCCCGGGCCAGTACTTTATCGGTCATGATTACTCTGTTCCTCTCCAGACCTGGCCGGTTGATGGACTTGGCCGGGATTTATCCTGGTACAAAAATAATGCCTTTGACGGCGCCAAGAGTTATTTTGTGGTTGGCACTTATGATAATTTTTTCGGAGCCTATTACCAGAACTCTGATGCCGGCTACGGGCACTGGGCGCTTTATCCAGATATTCCCGGTAAAAAAATCTGGATCTGGGATTTAAGCCGGGCCGGTGAAATCTGGGTCAATCTTTTAACTGATAGCAACGGGCAATACAGCGAACCCCAGGCCGGCCGGCTCTTCAATCAATCAGACCACGGAGCTCTGGCTCCAGCCACTTCGGACCGCTGGCAGGAAATCTGGTTCCCCTATAGCGGCCTAGGTGAAATGACCGGAGCCAGCCCGCAGCTCGTGCTCAGTTTCAATAAAAAGGACAATGGTTATGAGCTCAACCTTTATCCCCTGGAAGCTACTAATGACAGTTTAATAATTAAGGAAGATCAAAAAGAAATACTTAATCAAAAAATAGAGCTGCGGCCGGCTGAAAAGAAACACTTCCGGCTTGGCCAGCTGGCTGATCCTGATCGACTGGTAATTTATTTGGGCCAGAAAATAATTCACCAGAACAGCCAGAAAGCTAAGAAATTAGAGCGGCCCTTTAACTTCCATCGTCCTGGCGGCGACTCAGCCGAGGCTCTTTATCTGGCCGGGGAGTTGCTCCAGAACGAAAGAGAACGAGCCGCGGCTCTCCAAAAGTACCTTCAGGTAATTGAGAAAGAGCCAGGTCATGTCCGGGCTTTAAGCCGGTTAGCCGAACTCTACCTGTGGTGCGGCCAGCCGGAAAAAGCAAAAGACTTTAGCCGGCGGGCTCTGGAATCCTCTATGTATGACCCGGCAGCTAATTTTAGCTATGGACTGGCCTGCCGCCTCTTAAATGATCTAAACGAAGCTAAGGAAGCCTTTGGCTGGGCAGCCCGCTCCGCCGCTTATGCTTTGCCAGCTTACCTCGAGCTGGCCGGCCTGGCCCTCAACGAAAAAGACTACAGCCTGGCCGAAGAATATCTTTACCGGGCCGCCAATTTTGACCAGCAGAATCCCCTGCCTTATGAGCTCCTGGCCACTGTGAGGCGAGCCCAGGGGAAAAGGCCAGAAGCTAAAAAAGTTGTTGAACAGCTACTGGAACTTGATCCGCTTAGTCACCTGGCCAGATATGAAAACTATCTGCTGGAACCTTCAGAGCGGCAGCTGGCAGACTTCCGATCATCAATTAAAAATGAATTCCCCGGGGAAACCTATCTTGAACTGGCTCTTCATTACTTGAAGATTGGTCAGATAGACAGAACGATAGAACTCCTAAAACTGGCTCCTGAAAATCCTGAAATTCTGACCTGGCTGGCTTTTCTCAGCCGAAAAGCAGAAGCCGAAAAAAGCCAGGCTTATCTGAACAGGGCGGCAGCCGCTTCCCCCTACCTTGTTTTCCCTTTCCGGGAAGAATCGATTCCGGTTTTTGACTGGGCCGCTAAGCAGAAACCCGATTGCTGGAAATTCAGATATTACCTCGGTTTAATCTTCTGGTCTAAAGGGCGGATAGAAGAAGCTAAGGATTTATTCCAGACTCTAAATGAAGCTGATTATTACCCGGTCTTTATTGCCCGGGCCTATCTTAATCCTGACCAGAAAGAGAGAGCCTACCTTGACTTTAAAAAGGCCAATTCTCTGGCGCCGGTTGCCTGGCGGACCTGGCATCATTTAATAACCTTTGAACTGACCCAGCAGCTGGCTGATTCAGCTTTGAAAAACTCTCTGGCCGGCCTGGAAAAATTTCCCGATAATGTCTATCTCCAGTCTGATACGGTTAAAGCCTGGCTGGCCAGCAACCAGTTTCAGGCAGCCTCAGAACTCCTTGACCGGATGAATGTTTTACCTTCTGAGGGTGCGAGTGAAGTTCACAGTTTGTTTGTCCGGACTCACCTGCATTTAGCCTTAAATAAAATGCTGGAGGGCGATTGGACAGGAGCTTTGGAAGACTTAGCCCGGTCAAAAGAATACCCCGAGCGGCTGGGCACCGGCCGGCCTTTTGATCCTGATGAAAGGCTTCAAGATTATCTGGAAGCTATCTGTCTTGAACATCTTGGCCAGAAACAAGAAGCCAGAAACAAATATTCTAACCTCATAAAATACAGTGAAAAATATCCGGAAGGACCATCCGCCTGCTTTGGAACTTTAGCCCGGGTCAAAATGGGACAAAAGAATGCGACTGAGTTTCTCAAGGCCAAAAGCCAGCTGCCTTCGGAGTTTAAAGCCATAATCGAAAAATTATTATAAAGGCCTGGCTTATTTCCATAATTTATAATCAACAAACTCCAGGCTTACTGGTGTCTCCAGGCGGTATAGATCAAAATAATTACCGGTCTCGGGCACCAGCTTGAACTTGAAGTAGCGGATCAGGCCATAGTCCGATTGGGGTTCAAGCAGCCCGGGAATCAGGTTGGCCGCCGGCTGGGAGCAGGAAACAAAAAAGTCGCCTTTCTTCGCCAGCAGGACCAGCTCTTCTTTCCGGACTTCCATTTTTTCCGGAGCTAAATAATCAGCTCTGGCCGGCACCAGACTGTCAATCTGGTAAGCAGCGACCTTAACTGGAGTCTCCTTTTCTATCATCTGGACTTTGATTCCATGGGCCAGAAGAACGTCAACCACATCCTGCCGGCCGGCGGGAACGATATAGCCAAGAGGCCGGCTAACTGCCAGCTTTGATTCTACCCGTGGAAACCAGTTTTTCTCCACCCTGGTTATGACTTTCATACCGGAAGGCCCCCGATAAGGAGCCAGGTCTCCGGCTGTTAGATAGTCGCCAGCCTTTTTGTCAACCTTGAGAATACCCCTGATCGGCGAGGCTGAGGGCTCAAAGCTTTTAACTACCAATTGCGGCTCCCGCTCGTCCCGGACATAATCCATCTTCAGCTTGACAGGATCATCGGCGGCCCTTAGTTCGGCTCTCTTTTGAAGATTGGCTCTGAGTCCCCTGACCAGGTCGATGATCTCTCCCGGGCGGTCAGCCACAATTTCAGCCAGAGCCCGGATTCCCTGATATTGCCAGTTAGTCCTGGCTTCCAGCGTTTCCAGGTCATGGCGGGAGGCCCCTTCCTGAATAAAGGACAATGTCTCATAGATGCCCAGGCTGTTTCGCCCATCATTCAGGTCAGTTGTACTGTAACGCCATAATATTTCTCTTTCCTCCTGAGGTGAGATAGCGGCGCCCGAAGAAGTATCCAGGCCTAAGTAATCGCTGACCAGATATTCATGAAAAGTAATTTTCCTTTTTTCCAGTTTTTGCTCAATTCCGGCCAGAATCACCTGGCGGGAATAAGCCTGAAGCGACGGATGAATATTCAAATTAGAAACGCAACCGATTGACACCCGGTAGTAATCGTCGCCTTTTTCATGAACATCCATGGTGACCTCAGGCTGGTAAAGATTAAAGACCCGGTGAATGGCCTGGGTGCTTTGGCCTTCCAGTTTGACATGATCGCGATTGAGATCAAGACCAATTTCATTTTCCCTGACATTATAAAAATTGCCGTACGGATTGGACTGAGGCATGACCAGGACATTAATTTTTTCAAGTAATGGTTTTAAATCGCCGCTGGCCAGATCCCTGATCAGCCGCAGAGCTGCTTCCTTGGCTGATTGTTCGTTGCCGTGCTGGGAGGCAAAATAAAAAACGGTTGGTTTGTGACGGTTCAAAGCCTGTGGTTCGGCTACACCCTCCCCGGTCAGCAGACAGAGGTAAAGATCCTTAGCTGGATAATTTTCAACTTCTTGGCTCCGGCCGATTAGCCTGACTTTTAAAACTCCTGATTGACTTTGAAGCCGGGAGAGAAAGCGGGCAATGTCTTCATTCTGGCTGTAACCCGTATATCTTATCTCTTCAGCCGGTGTTTTGAGATCTGTAGCTCCTGAATAAAAAACTAGATTCAGAAAAATAATCAGACTGAAAATAGCTGGCTTTTTAAACTTCATACTGGCCTCCCTTCCAGGTTGACTTTAAGCAGTTAGCTTGAGGTTGGCCTGGTCTTCTTTTCTGATTGAAAAAAGTCCAGGCCAAAAAAATTATTTTAAGTCCGAAAATTCCAGCAGTAAAGACTGCCAGACAAAATTAGCCATTTCGGCCTGAAACTGACCAACCTTGTCAGCTGGTTCCTTCTTTTTTTCCCAGAAGGACAATTGAGCTGCGGTCCTTTCCAGGACCTGATTTTCTATCCGCAGGAGTTTGGTCAGCAGTCCTTCTCCACCATAAGTTCTCAGCCGGGTCACATTGAGATATTGAGGCATCCTGCCACGACGATCAGGATAGAGATAAGCCACTAATTTTCGGGAGAGAGAATTTAACTGGCAGGTTTCCTGGCCAGCAGCCGCCGCCACTTCTGGAATTTTCCCCGAATAAGGCCAGACCGGTATAGCTACTGAAGTGACCGGTTGACCCAGAATGACCCACATGGTGGCCAGGTCTGCCCGCTGGGGAGAAGGAGCTCCTGAAAAGACAATAGCCGCGGCCGTACTGTTCCGGTTTATAGTGTCATTAGTATTTATATATAAAGGCCGGGCCGGATCCTGAGGCAAGGTCATAGCCAGTGGGTAGGAATGAAGCTTTTCCTGGTTTAAATCCCTGGCCGCTGCCTGCAAGACAAAACGGACATCCAGCTGGCCAGTCGCCCGGGCGGTTTCGGCCAGCTGGGACATTCTTTCCAGCCTGATAAAGCCACCACCTTCCAGATAATCAGGCGAAGTATAGGCAAAATTGGTTCTGACGATATAACCAAAAGGAGCGACTTTTCTGTCAGCGGTGTCAAAGCGCGTATAATAATCGCTCGAAGTCTCAAAAAAGACTGCCCCGCCCAGGGCATCTATTACCCCAAAATTAGCGGCCAGGTCAAGCCGGCCTTTTTCTCTCTGCAAGAGCTTCTCAACTTCATCGACGGTGGCACATTCACCCAGAGCCATTTTCATCAGGAGACCATTATCGGCCCCATCGTATTTTTTGTCCTTGACCGCCAGATCATCAGCCTGAGAATTGACAATAGCCAGCCCCTGATCGTTTAACCCTCCCCAGATCTCCAGGCCACCAGCATCAGTAGAATTAATCAAACCAATAAAGCCGTATTTAGTTCCTTTAAAATACATCAGCTTGTTCAGTACCTCTGAAGTATCGCGGTTTTTCCATAATAATGGCCGGCCGCTGGTAGTTGCCCGGCCAGAAGACACAATTAAAGTGCAGGCTGAAGCCCCATCCGGGATTGACTGGAGAACCAGAAAGAGAAAGGTCAGGATAACCAACAAGAAAATCTTTGATTTCGGCATAACTCCGACTCCTGATATGTTTTTAATCATTATAATAACACTAATTACAGAGTCAGAGCCAGAGCAACTGCCTTTTTTCCGGTAAGTTAAAAAGACAGACTATGGTTTCAGTCGCCAGTCCTACTATTCTTCTTCCGGCCTGATCCGGCCTTCTTTAACTGCTTCAGCAATAATTTTTTGCTGAAGCTGAACAGGAACTTCCTCATAATGAGAAAATTCCATCAAAAATGATCCGCGGCCGCCGGTAATTGAAGTTAAAGTCGGCTCAAAATCTAACATTTCAGACATGGGGACCAGGGCTCTTAAAATTCTCATATTACCTTTTTGCTCCATGCCCTGAACTTTTCCCCGGCGCCCGTTAAGAGCACCCATAATATCCCCCATATAGGCTTCCGGGGTGTAAATTTCGACCGTCATAATTGGTTCAAGAATAGTCGGCCTGGCTTCTTTCATCGCCTTTTTAAAAGCCATGGAAGCTGCTATCTTAAAAGCAATATCCGAAGAATCTACTTCATGGTAGGAACCATCATAGAGAACCACCTTGAAATCAACCACCGGATAACCGGCCAGAACTCCCTTCTTCCTGGCCTCCTGGATACCTTTTTCAATTGAGGGTATATAGTTCTTGGGTATCGCTCCGCCAAATATCTTATCTTCAAATTCGAAATCCTGCCCCCGGGATAAAGGCTCCATTTTAATTTTGACATCTCCATATTGACCGCGCCCGCCGGTCTGCTTCTTATATTTTCCCTGAACATCTGAACGGCCTTTGATGGTTTCCCGATAAGGGATCTTGGGCGGTTTGAGCTCGACGTCAACGTTATAACGTTTTTTCAGTTTTTCAGTTACAATCCGGACATGCAATTCACCATTGCCAGAAATCAGCAGCTGGTTGGTTTCCGGATCTCTTTCTATCCTGATGGTCGGATCTTCTTCTGTAATCCGGTGGGTAGCCTGAGAAATTTTATCTTCATCGGCCCTGGTTTTAGGCTCAATGGCAAAAGAGATAGAAGGTTCAGGAAACTTAATAGGCTCAAATTTAATATCTGCACCTTTAGCAGTCAGGGTATCACCGGTCAGCGTGACCTTAAGTTTGGCAGTGGCCACAATATCGCCGGCCTTAGCCTGGCCAGCTGGAACCTGCTCCTTCCCCTGAAGGAAGAATAAGCCGCCTAATTTTTCTTCGGTTTCGCGATTAGCATTATAAACCGCAGCCTCAGAAGTAATCCGGCCAGAAAACACCCTCATCAAAGTAATCCGGCCAGTATAAGGATCCGACAGGGTCTTAAAAACCAGAGCAGCCAGAGGGCCCTCAGGACTGAGATTTAACTCCCCTTCCTGGCCTTTAATCACCGCCTTTATTTTTCCTTTTTCTAAGGGTGATGGCATGAAGTCAACCAGGCCGTCCAGAAGCGGCTGAGTGCCGATATTACCAAGAGCAGAAACAGCAAAAATAGGAAAAAGCTGGTGGTTAAAGACACTTTTTTTCAAGCCTTGAACCAGCTCTTCCGGCGTCAGTTCACCCTGCTCAAAATATTTCTCCATCAGCCGTTCGTCGGTTTCGGCCACTGTTTCTACCAGCTCAGTGTAACGTTTATTAACTTCCTCCTGCCGATCGGCTGGAATCGCTGTTTCTTTAAATTGCCCGCTTTCATCTTTTTCAAAGACATAAGCTTTCTGCTTTAATAAATCAATGACGCCGGAAAAATTCTTTTCTTCGCCAATGGGAATCTGAACGGGAATCGCCTGACGGCCAAAAAATTGCTGAATTTCCTCTACCGTTCGCTTAAAACTTGAATTTTCCCGGTCGAGCTTGTTGATAACAATCAGCCTGGGCAGCTTGAGCTCTTCCAGCATCTCCCAGACCTTTTCCGTGCCAACTTCAACTCCAGCCACTCCGCAAACGACCAGCAGGGCTGAATCCACGGCTCTCAAGCTGGCTCTGGTATCCCAGAGGAAACTGGAATAGCCGGGTGTATCAATGATATTGACTTTGTGATCCTTCCATTCGACAAAGCAGGGAGTAGAGTTGATAGAAATCTTTCTCTCTATTTCTTCCGGATCGAAATCAGTGACCGTATTACCTTTATCCACCTTAGTCAGTCTGGTAGTTACTCCGGTATTAAAGAGCATGGCCGCCGTCAGAGAAGTTTTACCAGAAGAGCCATGCCCGATAATGGCTATATTTCTCAGCTGTTCGGGGCTATAATCCTTCATCCTTGTTCCTCCAGTGATTGGCTTTTTCCGCTCAAGAAGCAGTTCTTGGCTCTTGAACATATATAATAATAAAAAAACTGGATAGACTCAAGGAAAAGCCTGATTATTTTTGGGCAGCCGCCTCTTTGTCCAGAATTTCCTGCAGATCAGCTGGCCAAGGGCAACGGAATTTAAGACGTTCTTTTTTGACGGGATGCTCAAATGATAACTCAAAGGCATGAAGAAATAAGCGTGGCCCGGGTTTACCTTTCTTTCCGGCGGTCTGACCATAACGGCTATCTCCCAGGAGAGGATGACCCAGAGCTGAGAGATGAACCCTCAGCTGATGAGTTCGGCCAGTCAAAGGTTTCAAGGCCAGCAAAGTTGAATTTTTAAATTCCCGGAGAACTTCATATCTGGTAATAGCTACCCGGGGTTTTCGGCTTTTGACCGACATCTTCTGTCTATCGGCCGGATGCCGTCCGACCGGGAGGTCAATTATGCCCTTCTTATCTTTGAATCGGCCAGCCGCCAGGCCTAAATAGACTTTTTCTACCGACCGGTCTTCAAACTGGCGCCTCAAGGAATGATAAGCAGTCTGGGTTCTGGCCACCACCATCAAACCCGAGGTGTCCTTATCGAGGCGGTGAACAATACCAGGCCTCAAGGGAGAACCAACGTTTTTGATCTCCGGATAAAAGAAAACCAGGCCATTCACCAGCGTCCCCCGGGACTGGCCAGCACCTGGATGGACAGCCAGACCCGACGGTTTGTCTAAAACTATTACCTGGCTATCTTCATAAATGATATTGAGCTTTATTTCCTGCGGCTCAAGTTCTATGTCTGTGATACTCTCTTCAGTCCAGATCTCTACAACTTCTCCAGGCTTTAACTTATGACCAGATTTTACCGGAAGGCCGTCAACTGTCACCTGCCCCTCTTTGATCGCTTTCTGAATTCTGGCCCGGCTGATTTCTTTTAGCCTGCCTTTTAGAAAAAGATCCAGCCTTTGAATCTCAGAAGCAGCCACCTCAAACTTGTAATTAATCACTCTTCCTTTGTCGTAAAATAAAATACAAGGCCAATCCGGCCACCAAACCGATCAGACAGTAAAGCTGGGGCAGGGATAAACTGGTCAGAGCACTCCCGCTACTTATAACATAAGTGCTCTCGTCGTGATCGCCGCGAAAATACTCGGTAAAAAAACGGATGACCGAATAGTTGATGATGTAAAGGGAAAAGACCTGGCCGGCAAATTTTTTTCTTTTGAAAACTAAAAATAGAACCAGAAAGTTCAAAAAATTAAGCATGGCTTCATAGAGCTGGACTGGATGCAGGGGAATATTAAGGGGGATTCCGGTTAATTCCCGGGCATATTCGTTCTTAAAAACAGCTGCCCAGGGGAGCGAACAACTCCGGCCATAACAACAACCAGCCGAAAAACAGCCCAGCCGGCCAAAACCATGACCCAGAGCAATAGCCGGAGCAACTAGATCAGATACCGGCCAGAGTGGAATATGTTTGTGCCTGAAATAGAGAATCGCAAAAATCACGCCAAACGTTAATCCCCCCTGGAAAACTCCTCCGGAGCGAGCTAAGCTGACCAGTTCAGAAGGATTATGAAGATAAAAAGAAAAATGGCCAAAAAGAAGAACCAGCTTAGCTCCAATAAGCGAGACCAGAATGATCCAGAAAGCTGCATCCAGCAGCCGGTTAGGGTCAAAGCCGGCCTTTTTACCCTGAACATAAACAAACCAGAGAGCCGCAGCCACGCCCAAGGCCATGAAGAAACCATAAGTATGAATGGTCAGCGGACCCAGTTTAAGAAGGATCGGGTACACGTTTTTTGCTCCTCAACAGATCAAAAAGTAACAAGATTACCCCGACAGTTATGCAGCTATCAGCCAGATTAAAGAAAGGCCAATGAAAGCGCCCGGCATAAAAATCAAGAAAGTCAATAACATAGCCCCGGAAAAGCCGGTCAATAATATTACCTATAGCTCCGCTGATAATGAGAGAAAGTGACAGCCGGGGAAGAATCATCTCGCGGGAAGTCTTAAAAAAATAATAGACCACCACTCCCAGGGCCAGGATAGCTCCGAGATTAAGCAGGATTCTGCTCAGTGGATACTGGCTATTACTCAGGAAACCAAAAATTGCCCCCCGGTTATGAACTCTGGTCAGGTTAAAAAAGCCAGGGATCACAGTGACCACCTGATAAAGCGAAAGAGAGCTGGCCACTAAATACTTGGTCAGCTGATCCAGCGCCAGCCAGAATAAGATAAAGATAAAATAAAAATAACCTTTGATTTTCATTTATTTTTATAATCAGCCTTGAGCACCTTGAGACAGCGGGCGCAAACCTGGGGATAATCAGCATCCTCGCCGACAGTGGTCGAAAAATTCCAGCAGCGTTCACACTTCTGACCTTCTGCCCGTTCTACCCTGATTTTTAATTCAGGACCAGCTTGTGGTTTAACCCCAACCCCCGAGACAATAAAAATCATCGGCAGGTCAGGACGGAACCCGGCCAGCAGGTCGAAATCATCAGGCGAAGCCTGAATAATGATCTGAGCCTCCAGGGAATTCCCAACCAGTTTATTCTCTCTGGCTTTTTCTAACTCTTTTTGAACTTCGGCTCTTATTTCCAGCAGCCGTCCGACCTTCTTCAAGCTGTCTTCAGATAGCCAGGCTTCTTTCTCATCAGGGAAGGAACAAAGATGGACTGACTCCTCTTTGCCTGGATAAGAGGGCATAACCTCCCAGGCTTCTTCAGCGGTAAAAGGCAAAACTGGTGCCATCAGGCGAAGGGTCTGGTTAAGAACCTGAAACATGGCCGTTTGCCCCGACCGCCTCTCCAGCGACCCCGCCCCTGAACAATACATCCGGTCCTTGATGACATCAAGATAGAAAGCACTCAGGTCAACAGTAAAGAAATTATAAAGAGTATGGAAAACGATATGGAATTCATACTGATCATAAGCTTCGATCACCCGGCTGGCCACCTGGCGTCCTCTTTCCAGGATCCAGCGGTCAAGCCAGTGAAGCTCCTGCCTGGCTACTAGGTCGGTAGCCGGATTAAAATCAAACAGGTTACCCAGCAGAAACCGCCAGGTGTTTCTGATTTTGCGATAGGCTTCGACCAGGCGCTGTAATATCTCCGGCCCGAAGCGGGCATCTTCTTTATAATTCAGCATGGCCACCCAGAGCCTCAAGATTTCAGCCCCATGCTGTTTGATTATTTCTCCCGGTTCGACTACGTTGCCTAAGGATTTGGACATAGCCCTTCCCTGCTCATCAAGAACAAAGCCATGAGTCAGACAGGTTTTGAAAGGCGAGTTCTGGCGGGCTCCAACTCCGATGACCAGTGAGCTGTTAAACCAGCCACGGTATTGATCATGCCCTTCGACATAAAGGTCAGCCGGCCAGGGCAATTCCGGCTTTTTTCCCAGAAGACTGTGGCTGGCTCCTGATTCAAACCAGACATCAAGAATGTTATTTTCCTTTTTGAACTGGCTGGAATGGCAGACGGGGCATTTGGTCTCAGGTGGAAGCAGGTCGGCCGCCTGTCTTTTAAACCAGGCATTAGAACCTTCCCGTTCAAAGATATTAGCTACATACCGGGTTGTTTGCTCATCAGCCAGAATATGACCGCAATTTTCACAGTAAAAAGCAGGAATAGGCACTCCCCAGGATCTTTGCCGTGAAATGCACCAGTCAGGCCGGCTGGACATCATGTTGGCTATTCTCTCTTCTCCCCAGTAAGGAATCCATCTAACTTTTTTGATCTCGTCTAGAACTTTCTCTCTTAAACCATTTTTATCCATAGAAATAAACCATTGCTCGGTTGCTCGGAAAATGACTGGATTTTTGCAGCGCCAGCAATGCGGGTAAGAATGGCTGATTTCATCTTCTTTAAGAAGCGTTCCATCCCTTTTCATATCTTCAATAATTCTGTTATTAGCCTCAAAGACATTAAGACCGCCATAGCTTTCTACCTGAGGCAAAAACCGGCCTTCTTCATCTACCGGCGTATAGATGTCAAGCCCGTAAGCCAGGCCGGTCAGGTAATCATCATAACCATGCCCGGGAGCCGTATGAACAGCGCCAGTGCCTTCTTCAAGAGTCACATAGTCAGCCAGGACCAGTTGCGACTCGCGATCAATAAAAGGATGTTTGGCTTTGAGGCCTTCCAGCTTGTTGCCCGGGAAAATAGCTAACTCTTTATAGTCTCTAAAACCAAGTTCCTTAGCCACCGCGGGCAGAAGCCGCCGGGCAATAATATAAACTTCGCCGTCCATCTCGGCCGCTACATACTCATGTTCAGGGTGAAAAGCTATGGCCAGGTTGGCTGGCAGAGTCCAGGGGGTCGTCGTCCAGATAATGACTGAAACTTTTTTTCCTTTAAGAGCCGGGAATTCCTGAGACAGATCAGAAATCAAAGGAAACTTAACATAGACCGAAGGTGATTTGGTGTCTTTATATTCGATCTCCGCTTCCGCCAGAGCTGTTTGACAGTGCAAACACCAGTGAACGGGCCTTTTGCCTTTATAGACATTGCCCGAGGCAAAGAAAGCCGACAGCATTCTCAAAATATCAGCTTCATATTCAGGATTCATCGTTAAGTAGGGTTTTAACCATTCTCCAAAGACCCCCAGTCTTTTAAACTCCTCTCTCTGGATCTCAATAAATTTAAGAGCGTACTTCCGGCATTCTTCTCTTATCTCAATAATTGACATCTCTTTCTTCTTAGGACCAAGCAGCTGATCAACCCTGATTTCGATCGGCAGTCCATGGCAATCCCAGCCAGGGATATAAGGTGATAAATAACCTCTCATGGTTCTTGATTTGACAATAAAATCCTTAAGAATTTTATTGAGAGCTGTGCCTAAATGGATATGCCCATTAGCATAGGGTGGTCCGTCATGAAGAATGAAGGCCGGCTGGCCCTGCCGGCTGGCTATAATTTTATGGTAAAGATCGATTTTTTCCCATTTTTTTTGGATCTCAGGTTCCTTCTGAACCAGTTGAGCTTTCATGGCAAAGGAAGTCTGAGGCAAATTGAGCGTCTTTTTCAGATCATTTTTGTCAGCCATTGACCTATCTCCAGCCGTTACCAAATTTTTCCTATTATAAATCAGCTCAGACCAAACCGCCAGATTTCAGCTGTATTTTTTAAGAAGCAGCCTTCAGCTTCTGCTTAGTTGAGCCGGTAGTGAGCCCCTTTGCTTTCGGGGTTGGCCAGGGCGGCTCTGGTAATCAATAAGGCAACCAGTAGCCCATGCCGGAGATCAACCAGCTGGGGATCCATAGGCGCCTCTTGATAAAACTTGTCAATCCGGTGCTGCAGGTACTCGAGGTCTGCTCTGGCTCTTTCCAGGCGCTTGGTGGTGCGAATGATACCGGCATAGTTCCACATGGTTGAACGGATAGTTGCCCAGTCCTGATAAATTAAGGCCGGGTCAATCGGCTCCTCCTTCTCCGGGTAGCGCCAGGCCCGGATCAAGCCCGGATCGCACCTCAGTTGAGGTTCGAAAGTTTCAGCTATCTGGCTGACAGCCCTTGTCCCCCAGACCAATCCTTCCAGTAGCGAGGTCGAACCAAGCCGGTTAGCTCCGTGAAGCCCGGTGCAGGCTACTTCACCCACGGCATAAAGGCCTGGCAGGGATGACCGGCCCCAGGTATCAACTAAAACTCCCCCGCAGGAGAAATGGGCAGCCGGGACAACCGGGATTGGTTCTCTGGTAATATCAATTCCATATTTCAGGCAGGTCTGATAAATGTAGGGAAATCGCTTTTTGATATCAACCCGGCTATATTCGGCCAGATCAAGGAGAACAAACTTCGAATTGGTATTAATCATCTCCTGATAAATGGCCCTGGTGACTTCGTCCCGGGGAGCTAAATCTTTGAGCAGGCTATATTTATCCATAAAGGCCACACCATCGCGGGTCTTTAATCTGGCCCCTTCTCCCCTGACCGACTCTGAAATCAAAAAATTATCAGATTCTCGGTGATAAAGAGCTGTTGGATGAAACTGGATATATTCCATATTGACAATTCTGGCTCCGGCCCGCTGAGCCATGGCATAACCTGAACCTATCGCCGTCTTAGGATTGGAAGTGAATTCAAAGATGGCTCCGCAGCCGCCGGTGGCCAGGACGGTATAATTGGCTATGAATTTTTTAACCTGGCGGGACTTATTATCAAGAACATAAGCGCCGAGACAGACAGGCTCCCGGTAAGAGGCTAAAGGATCAAGCAAATGGTGGGGACTGGTCAGCAGGTCCACAGCCGTATGATCGAAAAAAAGGTGGATATTAGGGAAATCCTTCAGCCGGTTATATAAAGCCGTGGCTATTGTCCGTCCAGTAGCATCAGCCACATGAAGAATCCGCCGCCGGGAATGGCCTCCTTCCAGGGCATAGTCGAGTTTATCAGGTGAAGAACGGGCAAAAGGGATTTTTAATTCCTGGATCAAAATCCGGTCTATGGCTTTCTTGCCTTCAGCTACCAGCACCTCCACCGCCTCAGGATTATTAATATAATCGCCAGCTTTTAGAATATCTTCCTTGAGCAGCTCGGGTTTATCATCCTGCCCGAAAGAAACTATTCCTCCCTGAGCCCAGTAAGTATTGGAACCCTCTATCCCTGGTGATTTGACCACCACATTTACTTCCAGTCCTCGCCTGGCTGCTTCCAGGGCAGTAATCCCGCCAGCAATTCCGCTGCCAATAATTAGAATATCTGAATATACTTCCTGTTCAGTAACTTCCGACATGTCTGCCTTTCTTAAACAAATTCAAGGGAGATATCAACCGACCGGAAAGAATGAGTCAGAGCTCCAACTGAAATAAAATCAACTCCGGCGAGAGCCAGATCTCTAACCGTGCTGAGATTAACCTTACCCGACACCTCCAGCGGCAGACGGCCAGAGACCAGCTTGACCGCCTGTCTGATCATTTCCAATCCCATATTATCAAGCATGATCAGATCAGCTCCGCCCGCCAGAGCTTCCTCTACTTCCCGGAGATTGGTCGCTTCAATTTCTATTTTTAGCCCTGAAGTTGTTTTTTCCTTAGCCTTTTTCAAAGCAGCTGGAATCCCGCCGGCTATCCTGATATGGTTATCTTTAATAAGCACCATATCCGATAAGCTCATCCGATGATTCTTTCCACCACCGATCCTGACTGCATATTTTTCCAGCGCCCGCCAGCCCGGTGTTGTTTTTCTGGTATCAAGAATAGAGGCTTTTGTTCCGCTCACCGCCTCAACAAAGGAGCGGGTTAAAGTCGCAATCCCTGATAATCTCTGCAGGAAATTCAAGGCTGTTCGTTCAGCTTTTAAAATCGAAGCCGCTGAGCCCGAGACTTCAGCCAGGATTTCTCCCGGACTGAATAGATAACCGTCCTCTCTTGGATTTAACAATTTGAGGTCAGGATCCACGGCCTGCATAACCCTGGCTGCGATCCCAAGGCCAGCCAGCACACCCTTTTCTTTAGCCAGAAAGACGGCCGAAGCTGGCAGCCCGGGTGGGACAATCGCCTCAGTGGTAACGTCCCCGGCCGGCAGGTCTTCTTCGAGGGCCAGAGCAATTAAACCGTCAAGTTTCTTTTCATCCATAGCCATAAGAAGTTGATTATATGAATTGTTCTCTGGTGAGTCAATTAAAGAACTTAGCCTGGAGCCAGGGGCTGGCGGGAGGCTTGATTATTAGCAGAATTTATGCCAGAATTGATTTTAATTTTTCTTCAGGGCAGTAACTAATATGAGCAAACAATTGGTGACAGACTCTGTCTGCCAGGATCCTTTCCAGTTAAGCACCTCTCTCTTGAAAAAAGTGCTGATGACCGCCTTAAGTCAGGGCGGTGATTTTGCTGATCTCTTCTTTGAGTACCGGACGTCTCTGTCGATCCTGATGGAAGAAGATTTAATCAAAGAGACCGATGAAACCCTGACCAGGGGGCTGGGCATCAGAGTGATTAAAGGCGGCCGGACAGGCTATGCTTATTCAAATGACCTGAGCCAGGAAAAGCTTCTGGAGGCAGCCAGATCAGCGGCCGCTATTGCCGGTGCCGGCCTGGTCCACCCTCAGGATTTTCAGTTCAGGCCTTTAAGAATTAAAAACCAGGTGGGTAGAGTTAAAAAGCTGGCCACAGCTTCTTCTCTTCAGGGAAAACTCGGCCTGATCAAACGGGCTTACCAGTCGGCTTTGAATTTTGATCAGGCTGTAAAAAAAGTTCAGGTAATTTATGCGGAATCCACTCAGCAGGTCTGGATATTAAACTCAGAAGGGTTGTCGGTTAAAGACTGCCGGCCAATGGTCAAGCTTGTTGTTCATACCTTAGCCGAAAAGCAGGGACACTGGGAATCGGGTTACTATGGAGGCGGGGGCCGGGTCGGGCTGGAGTTTTTCAGGAACTCCCTGACTCCCGAAGCTATTGCCGAAGAATCAGCCCGGGAAGCCTGCCTGCTCCTCGAGGCAGTTGATCCACCGGCCGGTCAGTGGCCTGTTGTTTTATCTCCAGGACACAGCGGAGTTCTGGTTCATGAAGCGGTTGGCCATCTGCTGGAGGCTGATTTTATCAGAAAGAAAACTTCTATTTTTTACGACAGGCTCGGCCAGCAGGTAGCGTCAGGACAGATTACTATTTATGATGATCCGACTATTCCCGGCTTTCGAGGCTCATACAATCTTGATGACGAAGGAACCTGGCCAGAAAAAACACTGCTCGTTGAGGCAGGCGTCCTGAAACAGTTTCTGCAGGACAAGCTGTCGGCCAGATTAATGGGCCAGAAGACTAACGGACATGGACGCCGGGAGGATTTTACTAACTGGCCGCTGCCCAGAATGAGCAATACTTATATCGCTCCTGGAAAATACTCAGCTGAAGAAATAATTCAGTCGGTCAAAAAAGGCTTTTATGTCAGCCGTTTATCCGGCGGTCAGGTGGAAGACTCCGGAAAATTTACTTTTTCGGTTACCTTAGGATTCCTGATTGAGAACGGCCGGCTGACCAGACCGGTCAAACAGGCAACTTTAATCGGGACCAACCTGGATATTCTTCAAAAGGTGGAGATGGTCGGCTCCGATCTCAAATTTGGCTTGCAAACCGCCACCTGCGGCAAGGAGGGTCAGTGGGTCCCTGTCAACGATGGCTGTCCGACGATGAAAGTTGGCGGCCTGACCATCGGAGGTAAGTCATGAAGATCCGAAGCAAGAAAAATAATGATCTGAGATTGCTGGCCGATGAACTGGTCGAGACTGGACTCAAAAAAGGGGCCGACGAAATCGAGGTCACTATCTATGATGGGCGCACGTTCGAAGTTACAGTCCGTCTGGGACAGATAGAAAACCTGGTCGAAGCCGGTTCTAAGTATTGCTCCATCCGGGTTTTTAAGGAAAAAAGGAAAGCTTCTTTCAGCACCTCTGACCTCTCCCGGCCAGCTCTTTTTTCTTTAGTGGACAGGGCTATAAAAAGGGCAGCCTTGACTCAGCCTGATCAATTGGCTGGACTACCCGAGCGTCCCAGGTATAAAGTTGACGAATTGTCGCTAAAACTCTCTGACCCAACCCTGACTGAATTAAAGCCTGAGAAAAAGATAGAACTGGCCCTGGAGACAGAAAAAATTGGCCTGGCCGACCGGCGCCTAACTAATTCCTTTGGAGCCAGTTTTGTGACCAACGAACTCAAGAACATTCTGGTCAGCTCCAATGGATTTAGTGGTGAATACGATGAGACCTACGCCAGCTTGAGCCTGGGCCTGCAGGCCGGCCAGGGTGACCAGCTGGTCGAAGATTACTGGCTTTCCTCTGCCCGCCATCTAAAAGACCTGGCTTCGCCCCAGGAAGTAGCTAAAGAAGCGCTTAGCCGAACAGTCCGCCAGCTAAATTCCCGTCAGGTAAAAACCCAGACCGTTCCAGTTATTTTTGAACCGCTGATGACCTCCTGGCTGCTGGCTTTTCTTTTTCAATGTGTCTCCGCTCAGGCTGTTTACCAGAAAGCCTCTTTTCTGGCGGACAGGCTTGGAGACAGGGTGGGAGATAAGGCTCTCAGAATAATTGACGACGGCCTGTTGCCCGGCAAACTCGGTTCAAAGCCGTTTGATGCTGAAGGAGTTCCAGCTCAGACCACGCTGGTTATTGACTCCGGATTTTTAAAGAACTTTCTGTGCGATACCTATGCCGGCCGGAAACTCGGCCTGGCTTCCACCGGCAATGCTGATGAAAACGGTATCGGGCCAAACAATTTTTATCTCCAGCCTGGTTCAGTTTCACCTGAACAAATTATCAGCTCTACCCCCAAAGGCTTGCTGCTGACCAGAACGATTGGTCACGGGCTTAATCCGGTGACCGGAGATATCTCCCGCGGAGCCTTCGGCCTGTGGATTGAAGATGGCCAGATTACTTTTCCGGTATCCGGGATCACGGTTTCGGGCAATCTGGGCGAAATATTGAAGTCAATAGAGATGACCGGCTCTGATCTTAATTTTTATAGCCAGTTCAGCGGACCGACCATCAAGGTGGCCGAAATGACAGTGGCTGGTCTTTAAACTTTCAGGTTATCAGGGAATTTCTGTCCATAAAAATTAAGGTGGCTAACATCCTTCAGGCTCCGTTTGGGCACATGAAGACAGCCAGCCTCATCCTTCCAGTACTTAACTGAGCCAGAATATTCTTCAGCTACTGGTTGTTCGGCCGGATAACCAAGGGCAATAACCGAGTCAATTTTGAGCGCCTCCGGCAGTTTTAGAACGGGCTGGAGCCGGTCACGGTCAACGGAAATAAGCCAGCAGCAGCCCAGGCCGGCAGACATAGCTCCGAGAATTATGTTTTCAGCCGCCGCCCCGACATCATACTCAAACCCTTTAGTCCTGATCTGAGTATTAACCAGAATGATGATATAAGCGGCCGGTTCCTGACCTGGCTTAGGATCACCGGCAGGATTTATATAGGCTGCCCAGCGCAAACAGGAAAACACTTGCTTCCTGATTTCTCCATCATTAACGGCCAAAAACTCCAGCGGTTGAAGGTTGGAGGCCGAGGGCGCCAGGCGCCCCAGATCAGTTAATTTAAACAGGAGATCAAGCGGCACCTCCGCCGGTTGAAACTGTCTGATTGTCCTTCTTTTCCTGATTAAACTCATCAGGTCTTCCATTTGGACCTCCTCTTCAAGCAGTTTTTTTTGATTGACCTGGCTCGGGCGCTATAAAATTAAAAACCAAATTGACGGCCAGCAAGAAGAGCCCGGCGGCCAGGTACATTTGCTTCAGGCCGACCAGCTCGGAGACCCAGCCATAAAAGATTGAGCCGAATCCCATGCCGACGTCAAATAAAGAATTATAAAGACTGATGGCCAGACCTTTATTGCCGCGGCCCATAAAATCGATCAGGTAGGCGCTCAGAGCCGGAAAGATTAACCCCTGACCAAGGCCCCCCAGAAAGCCGGTGGTCAGCAGGAGCCACTGACTGTTGATTCTGGAGATTAAAAAAAGGTTAAAGACGATTAACAAAGCCGAAAGAAAAACCACCTTCTTGCGTCCATATTGATCAGAGATTCCGCCAAACCGGAAACGGGAGAGAATTGCCGCGACTGAAAAAACAATGAAAAAAGGACCAACCCGGCCAAGGTTAAGAGAATTGACTAAAAGCGGCATAAAATAAATCATAGCTCCCCTGACCGAGCCGTGGACAACGGGCATCAAGCCGATAAAGAGCAAAATGAGCCAGGTGGCATATTTCCAGTCAGTTTGCCGGCCGCCAGGAGTTAAGTCTTCTTCCAGCTCTTCCCGGGGCAGCTCTTTAGTGATCAAGATCAGAATTAAGGATATGACCAGGCAGATCAGGGCCGAATTGACCAGCCAGGGAAAGCCCCAGCGGTTGATTATTTCTTCGCCCAGAGAGGGCCCAACTGCATTGGCAATCAAGCCGGCCACCCCGACAATGCCAATTGACCTGGCCACACTCTCGACCGGAGCCAAGTCGGTGCACATGGCAATATTAGCGGTCATGCTAATACCCCAGCCCAGACCCATGACAGACCTTAGAATTACCGGCAAATAGCCGGCATCCCTGACCAGATGAAAAAAGGGAATAACTCCAATTAAGATAAGCAAGCCGAAGACTGAAATTCTCTTCCCCCCTCGCCGGTCAATCAAGTGACCGAAAAAAGGCCGGATTAAAATGGCGGTAACACTGTGGATACCCATAATCAGGCCGATCTGGGCCGTTCTGGGATTAAACTGTTTTAAAAAAAGGGGCAGAATAAAAAACAGGCTGATGGCCAGATAAAGAAAAAAATAGGCTGAAACGCCCAGGACAAAATCCAGAGTCCAGAAGCGAGCGGACTTTTTGCCCTGATTTAATTCGACCATGCTCTACACTTTGCCTTAGTTCTGTCAGGATTAAAGTATTTTAATAACCCAAATCCGCCGGTTTGTAAACCCTGGTCAATCAGTATGAAGAACAGGCTGGTTTGACAGACAATAAGTAAAGTGATAAAAAACATCAAATCTTTAGCGGCAGGGCCAAAATGAAAAAAATAAATTTTTCTGACCGGACAATCATAAAAAGATTGGGGCTGGATTCTTTATTGATTTTGTCCGGCTCAATCATCATGGGCATCGGTTATGCCTTATTCCTGATTCCTTTCCACTTAGTGCCAGGCGGCCTGTCCGGCATTTCCATCATGCTCAACTATCTGTTCCATTGGCCAGTCGGCCTGGTAATCATTGTTTTGAATATTCCTGTTCTTCTGATCAGTTACAGATTCCTCAGCCGGAAATATGTCTTTACCACCCTGGCCGGCATGCTGTCGTCTTCTCTTATGATTGATTTCTTTAACCAGGTTCTTAACTGGCCCAAAGGCACTGAGAACATGTTGCTGGCCTCGATTTATGGCGGGCTCCTTCTCGGGCTTGGACTGGGACTGGTCTTTAGAGGGGAAGCTTCAACTGGCGGCTCCGATGTCATCGGCCTGATCCTCAACAAATACCTCGGGGTCTCCGTTGGCATGGGAATCATGATCACCGATTTTATCATCATCTCGGCTTCGGGTCTGGTTTTCAGGCAGCTGGAGGCACCGCTTTATGGTTATATTGTTCTTTTTATTTCTTCCCGGGTCATTGACCTGGTACTCGAAGGCTGGAATTTTTCTAAACTGGTTATTATTACTTCCAGCCAGCCGGAACTAATTGCTGATTTCATTCTGCATCAGTTGGACCGAAGCGGCAGTGCCCTCAAGTCCCGTTCTCTTTATCTTAACCGCGATGGTGAAATAATAATTACAGTAATTCACCGCAAGCAGTTAGCTGAACTCAAGAGCTTTATCCGGAGAACAGATCCTGAGGCCTTTGTCATTGTCAATGACACCTATGAAGTCCTCGGCAAGGGATTTAAGGCCAATCAAGCTGGCTAAGAGAAAAACGAATAGATCCGGGAAAGAAAGGCCTCGCTCCAACCGGTCTGGCCTCAGCTTCGCAGCCGGTAGCCGGCCTGGCTCATAATTTCAGCTTCTTTATTTCTTTGAGCACTTCTATAACCGAACCGTCGTCCACCTGACTCCAGGCCCGGTCCAGCCGGCTGAGCAGACCGGCCAGCTGCCAGGCAATATCCGACTTTAAAAAAGAGCTAACCTCTCTCGGACTGCGGATAATGGCTGGATTAAGATCACCAGGCCATTGACCACTGCCGCCACGGAAGCCCGGCTGAAAAAGGACCTGGTTGGCCAGAGTTAAAAAATGATCACGAAGATTTATAAAATATAGAAGACAATAAATATCAAGGAGATAACGTTTCTCGCTCCCGTTAACCTTTTCGATTTCTTCCAGCAGGCCGGCTGGAGGTTCATATTGATAGACCTCTTTCATGGCTTGAAGCAACCTGTCATCCCGGTCCAGAGCGGCCGGCAGGACTTCCCTTCTATAAAATTCCTGAAGCTGAGAAAAATCGAAGGGAATTTTCTTAGCCCGGGGTTCGTCTGGAGAAATAACCAGAACCGGCCTGGAGCTATTAATCAAATAAATTTCCTCCCGGTCATAAAAACCGTCATCATCGGTATCAAAATAACGGATCTCCCCAAGTCCAGGACAGCCAGCCAGGTAACCGAACTGACACCAGCCTTCCTTTGAGCCAAATAAATGAATCTTCTGGTCAAGCTGGCTATAATAAAACTCAACCGGTCCGTTTAGATGGCGGGCAATTTCTCTCCTGATATTCCACTTCTGAATAAAAGAAGAAGTTCCTGGCAAGATGACTCTCTCTGGCAGCCAGCCAATTCCCTGGCCCCCAGTTTCCAGAGTAGAAGCCGGGCCGCCGAGCAGGTCATCTGAATATTCCCTCCAGGAAAAACCAGCGGCCTCTGGTTGATAAGAATAAACTAATTTCTTCAAATCTTCCCTGGGGACAAAATAGACTTCCTGGGGAGGCCGTCTCCAGGCAGAATAACTCCTGAACAGTTTTAAATCAAAAGTCAGCTGGCCAGACTGAATCAAGCTAAAATCATAATCAAAAAGTTTTTCCTGGTTATTTTCCCCTGACAGGTCAAAACTGGCTTCCAGACTTCTGATAACTGGCTCCCTCAGGTCTTTTGACCAGTTATTTATCGCCTTAATAAAATTATTCTTATCGCCGGCTGATTGCACCTGGCTGCGAATGATGAGATCGCTGAGTCCATCCTGGTTTAAATCATAACTGCTTTCGGGGCAAATGTCAGCCGGCCAGAAGCTGCCGGTTAAGGGGTTAAAGATATTTTTAAAATATAATTTATCGCCAGCTAAGTTTTCCAGGAACTTACCTGAAAGCAAATCAAGCGGTGTTTCATATTTAAAAATCTCGCCTATATTTTCATAATCATAACCGCCCCAGACCCGGCTGAGATAACCGCGGTCATAAAACCTGATCTCCATATAATCTGCCTGGCCGTCGCCATTTTCATCGGCATAATCAACCATGACTTCAGCCAGTCCATCACGGTTAAGATCATAAAGGTAGCAGTCCTGGCTATAATCGCCGCTGGTGGCCAGGCTGCCGTTACCATCATCATCAATGATCCAGACCAGTCCCTCAGTCAGACGGCCATCCTCCCCTTTATAGCTTTCAGCCCTGATCATCATTCTGTCCTTAGCTTCACCTTTTTCCGGGATCAGATAACTTTCGCCGGTTTTTAAATTCAGGGCATTTTTCCACCACCTTTTTGTCCGGAGGCTGATTAACCGTCCGTCAGCCGACAGGGCTGTTTGTTTTATCCACCAGCTGCCAGCTTTTTCCTGGCCAGCTTTTAAGGCTACCGGCAGTTTTTCATCTGAGGCCGGATCTTTCCCGGACAACCAGGATAGACTGATGATAACTGTTAAAATCAAGCTCCAGCCTGCTTTTGACTTTATTAACTTTTTCATTGGCCAGTCCCAAAAATCAATATATGACTGAAGAATTAATTTAATGCTATTTTAGAAAGAAAGCGATGTCAATCAGAATAATAGATGAAGAAGGCTTCCGCTGAGAAAAAGGTGTCTTTGAGCTGGTGTTTTTTGCTATAATTTTTTTAATTGAAAGCAGAGGTTAATCTATGGATTGGATAAAAAATCTTAGGCCTGAATTAAAGTCATCAGTCTCTCCTGTTTATGATCCTGATTTTTTGCCGCTCGGCCTATTTTTTGACTGGTACCAGCGGGCAGCAGCCGGAAGCCGGGAAGAAATAGGGCTGGCTATTGAGCGCGAGAATGGCCTGACCTCAGTCTGGACAGGCCGGATTCTTCCCTTGACTGCAAAAAACTGGCCGCTGACTCTGGCCTTTGTTGAGCGCCTGATCAAATTTCTGTTATGGCAAAAAGGAGGCTTCAAAATCTATTTTTATGGCCCGGAAGCTATTTATCAGGAGATTAAAAATCATTATTCACCACCAGGACAACGGGCCTTTGATGTTGATCTGATGAGTACAGTCTATGAACAGCCGTTTTCGGTGGTTCAAGTCAAAAAGCCAGACCTGCCGGCCGGGCGTCAGAGCCCTGTTTCCTTAGGTGGCCATGTTGACGGCTGCCGGCTGGGTTTTGACCTTGGAGCCAGTGACTTTAAAGTGGCTGCGCTCCAGGCCGGACAGGTAGTTTTTAGTGAAGAGATTCCCTGGCAGCCACAGGAGCAGGCGGACCCCGCCTATCATTATCAGCATCTTCAAGCCGGGCTGAAAAAAGCGGCAGCCAGCCTGCCAGCCGTCGAGGCCATTGGCGGCAGCGCCGCCGGAATTTATATCAACAATCAGGTGAGAATTGCTTCTCTTTTCCGCTCCGTTCCCAGGCCGATCTTCGATCAAAAAGTAAAGAACCTGTTTGTAGATTTACAGCGTGAATGGGGAGTTCCACTGGAAGTTATCAATGACGGAGAGGTTACTGCCCTGGCCGGTTATCTGAGCTTGAATCAGCCAGCTATCTTGGGGGTAGCCATGGGTTCAAGTGAGGCTGGCGGTTATCTTGATTCAGCCGGTCATCTGCCTGGCTGGCTGGACGAACTGGCCTTCGCGCCAGTTGACCTTAATCCAGAAGCAGCCATTGATGAATGGTCGGGCGACCGCGGAGTCGGAGCCATGTATTTTTCCCAGCAGGCAGTTAATAAACTGGCCAGGAGGGCAGGCTTTAAATTTCCAGAGGAAATGAAGCTGCCAGAACGGCTGAAGCAAATTCAATTTTTAGCTGAGAAAAACGATCCGGTAGCTATTAGGATCTTTCAGGATATCGGGGTTTACCTTGGTTATACGGCTCACCTTTATTCGCTTTTTTATGATTTCAGCCCTCTGCTGATTCTCGGCCGGGTGACTTCTGGTTCAGGTGGCGAGTTGATTAAATATCAAGCTGAAACCGTTTTGAAGACTGATTTTCCTCAACTGGCCGAAAAAATTGTCATTCACCTCTCAGATGAACAAAGCCGGCGGGTTGGCCAGGCCGTGGCTGCCGCTACCCTGCCGGAAATAAAAAAATAGGAGAAAAAGCGATGGAAATTATTATTCAACCCGATAGCCAGCAAGCCAGCCTGCTGGCCGCCAGGTTGATCAACAAAATAATGAGACAGAAGGAGAAGTCGGTGCTCGGCCTGGCCACCGGCCAGACGCCTCTTCTGCTTTACCGGCTGCTGGCCCAAATGCACCGTCAAGAAGGCCTGGATTTTAGCCGGGTTGTAACTTTTAATCTGGATGAGTATCTTGGGCTTTCGCCTGAGCACCCAGCCTCTTTCTATCAATTTATGTGGAAAAATCTTTTCAGTCAGGTCAATATCAAGCCCGAAAATGCCCATTTGCCTGACGGCCTGGCCACTAATGTCGAAGATTATTGCCTTCAATATGAAGAAGAGATCAAAGCCGCCGGGGGCCTGGATATCCAGATCTTAGGGCTGGGAACTGATGGCCATATTGGCTTTAATGAACCATCTTCTTCGCTATCCTCGCGCACTCGAATCAAGACCCTGACTGACCAGACCAGAAAAGACAATGCTATTTTTTTTGGGGCTGAAGAGAACGTCCCCTATCATGCTATTACCATGGGGATCGGAACTATACTCGAAGCCAGAATTTGTTTATTGATGGCCTTTGGTAAGAAAAAAGCCAGAGCTGTTTCCCTGGCTGTGGAGGGCCCGGTAACTTCCATGGTTCCAGCTTCTGCCCTGCAGCTTCATCCCCGGACCGTTGTCCTGCTGGATAAAGAGGCAGCTTCTGAGCTGCGCCTGACCGATTACTATCAATGGGTCTATGAGCACAAGCCGGCCTGGCAGAAATTTTGATTTTCCGGGGTGCTGAAATACTATTTTTGACTTAATTTCGGGGCTTGTGATATAAAATCTGGATTAATGACTTAGGCTGGAAAGGACCGGAACATGCAGCTAAGTACAGTTGATTGGTTGATTGTCATCATCTCAATTACCATCTGTTTCTTACCGCCAGTTATTCTTAGCCGTCGGGCAGGAAAAAATACGGCCGAATTCTTCACTTCCGGGCGGGCTGCACCCTGGTGGCTAATCGGAATTTCCATGGTGGCCACGACCTTCAGTACCGACACCCCCAACCTGATCACCAATATTGTCCGCAATAATGGCGGGGTGACCGGCAACTGGGTCTGGTGGGCTTTTCTTCTGACCGGCATGATGACTGTCTTCTTTTATGCCCGGATGTGGCGCCGGTCCCAAGTCCTGACTGACCTTGAATTTTATGAAGTTCGTTATTCAGGCAAACCGGCTTCTTTTGTCCGTGGATTCAGAGCTATCTATCTCGGGCTTTTCTTTAACTGTGTCATTATGGCTTCAGTCAATCTGGCCGCAGCTAAAATTGCCAATGTTATCCTGGGCTGGCCAATGACCAGAACTCTGATTTTTTGCAGTATTATCAATGTGATTTTTGCTGCCACGGCCGGCTTATGGGGAGTGCTGGTGGTGGATTTAATCCAGTTCGGCATCGCCATGACTGGAGCCTTTGCCGCGGCCATTTTCGCTCTGAAGCAGCCAGAAATAGGCGGGCTGACCGGTCTTTTTCAGAAACTCGAAGTGCTCAACCCTCAGATCGTTAACTTTCTTCCCGACTTTGGCAACTGGTCAATAGCCTTATCAATTTTTATCATTCCCATTTTTATTCAGTGGTGGTCAGTCTGGTATCCGGGGGCCGAGCCGGGCGGAGGCAGCTACATTGCCCAGCGGATGCTGGCCGCCAAAAGCGAAAAAGATGCCCTGTCAGGAACCTTGTTTTTTAATTTTGCCCATTATGCGATCAGGCCCTGGCCCTGGATTCTGGTTGCTCTCTGTTCTTTTATTATCTATCCAAATCTAAGTGATATTAGCCGGGCTTTTCCCAACGTTGACCCCCGGTTAATCGGGCATGATATGGCTTATCCGGCCATGCTCCGTTTCCTGCCTCATGGCTTTCTGGGAATCATGGTGGCCGGCCTGCTGGCTGCTTATATCTCAACCCTGGTAACCCATTTAAACTGGGGCAGCTCTTATCTGGTTCATGATTTTTATCGCCGGTTCCTCCATCCGGGAGCTTCAGAAAAGCATTATGTCAGCGTCGCCAGGCTGACGACCGTTATCCTGATGATTCTGGCCAGTCTGCTCACTTTCATTCTTGAATCGGCCAAAGCCAGTTTTGATCTGATGTTATCAATCGGAGCCGGGACAGGTTTAATTTATCTTCTGCGCTGGTTCTGGTGGAGAATAAATGCCTGGTCGGAAATAGCGGCTATGGCCAGCTCTTTTGGAGTAGCTGTTTTCTTTTTTATTGGCGGTAAACTCGGCCACCCCGTCCCCCAGCATATTTCTCTTTTAATTACGATTGCTTTTACCACGGTTGTCTGGCTGGTCGCAACCTATCTGACCAGGCCAGAAGAGAAAAGCAAGTTAATATCTTTTTATCAACTGGTCAAACCGGCTGGTCCTGGCTGGAACAAAATAAGACGGGAAGCTAACCTTGATCCCTCTCCTGATAAACTGACCTTAAACCTGGCTGGCTGGGTCACCGGTTGTTTATTTGTTTATTCAGCTCTTTTCGGCTCTGGAGCTTATATCTATGGCCGGATCAGCTTAGGAATTTTCTGGAGTGTCCTGTTTGTTATCAGCACTTTAGCTCTCATCAAAATCATGTCACAAATCTGGGCAGCACCTAAAACTCAAAAAACCTGAGTCGGATCCGTTCGTTCGGAAATAATTCTCGGGCCTGAGAAGAGCAGGAGCATAAAAATATGTATGCCTTAGGCTTCGACTCCGGGACACAAGGGACTAAAGCCCTGATTGTCGAGATGGAAACCGGCCGGGTGGCCGGACGCGGCTATGCCCCCCACCAGATGGTTGAAGGCTTGCCGCCGGGTGAATCAGAGCAACTGCCTGAAACCTGGACAGAGGCCCTTAAAAAATCCCTGAGTGAAGCTCTCCAGGATTCTGGTATAGATCCGGCCCAGGTCGCCTGCTTAGGAGTTTCAGGACAGCAGCACGGGCTGGTAGCTCTGGATAGAAACTTAAAACCCATCAGGCCAGCCAAGCTATGGAATGACACCTCAACTGTCCGGGAAACCGAAGAGCTGATCTCAGCGGCCGGGGGCCAGAAGGCTTTTATTGAGCGGACAGGGCTCAGCCTGGCTGTCGGTTATACGGCCTCAAAAGTCCTGTGGCTGAAAAAACATGAACCGGAAAATTATGCCCGGCTTTTTTGCCTCCTGTTACCTCATAATTATCTTAATTTTTATCTGACCGGCAGGCTTCAGATGGAATATGGCGATGCCTCCGGCACCGGCCTGATGGACATTCGGCACCGTCAATGGCAGAGCGAGATCATTGACCTGATCGATCCCGGGCTTTTAGACAAATTACCTCCCCTCTCTCCTCCAGACCAGCCGCTCGGCTATGTCAAAACTGAAATAGCCAGAGAATTCGGTTTCAAGCGGGTTCTGGTCTCAGCTGGAGGCGGAGATAATATGATGGCGGCCATTGGCTCAGGTAATGTCAGGGAGGGGATTTACACTCTCAGCCTGGGTACCTCCGGCACGATTTTTTCCTTTAGCTCTAAGCCATTTGTTGATCCTGAAGGCGAGATAGCCGCCTTCTGCGATAGCACTGGCGGCTGGCTGCCGCTCATCTGTACCATGAATGTGACCAACACCACCGAGCTGCTTAAGGGAGTGATAAATGTGGATAACGATGGCCTGGATAAGCTGGTGGAAAAGGCTCCAGCCGGCGCCGCCGGACTACTCTTCCTTCCCTTCATTGATGGAGAAAGAACTCCGGCCCTGCCGGAGGCCAGCGGCGTTTTCTTCGGGCTTCGGCGCCAGAGTTTTAATTCAGCCTGCCTGGCCAGGGCCGTCATGGAAGGGACCTGTTTGAATCTGAATTATGGCTTTAAACGGCTGACCAGCCTGGGGCTTGAGCCTAAAGAAATAAGGGCCACCGGAGGTGGAGCCAGAAGCCTGAGCTGGCTTCAGATTATTTCCACTATCTTTGAGACTCCGGTAGTCACCCTGCAGGAACCAGAATCAGCCGCCTTTGGGGCTGCCCTGCAAGCCAGCTGGTGTTATTACCGGGAAAATGGACAGAAAATTGAGATAAATGAGATAGCATCAAGACTGGTCAAAACCGGCAGCCGGTCCATCCTGCCTGATAAAAATTTATTCTCTCTTTACCGGGAACTTTATCAGAAATATGACTCACTGTGGCGAAGGCTTAAACCGGAATTCAAGCGGTAGCCGCCGGAGCGGAAGAAGATTTATCCCAGGTCCAATAATAGCCCGGTAGAGATAGAACACTACCGGTCAACCAGTTAAACTCTGCACCTCAGGTCAATGCTTATGAAGATCTTTATGCATAATTTTTCTGATCTCATGCAGCCGGTCGTCAGCTGGAAGATCAGACAGCCTCTTATTCATAAATTCATCATTTTCTGATTCCAGCTGTTTGACCAGATAATCAATGATGCTGGAAGGAAAAACCCCGTCCCGCTCATAAAGTTCTCTTTTTTCATTGAGAATTCGGGCCGATTCCACGCAGCTGCCCGGGAGTTTTGGCAGGGTTTCCAGTAGTTTTTTATCTTCAAATATATTTCCTTTAACGTACAGCTTTTTAGCCAGCTCCAGCGGCTGATCTCCTTGAAAAATGGACAGATCCTGTCTGAAAGCCCAATCAGCTGCCATGGCCAGGCCGGCCAGCAGGAGATGAACCAGAGCACTGCCATCAGGAGAACGGAGTTCAACCGTCTGGCGGCTTGACTGTTCCAGATAGGCAGCCTGATCGGCTGGATTGATCAGTCCGGCCAGGTTTTTGACTCCGGTCCAACCCAGCGGAACCCTGATTAGAGCGCTTCGGTTGAGATCACTCCAGCAGATTCGGGTTGGAGCCTCAAGATTCGGCACCAGCCGTAAGTAAGCCGAGGAAACGGTGTTGCCAAAGGCCGTTAAAGAATCAGCGTAATAGCTTAAACCGCCAATGAGACGCCTGGCTTCCTGGCTTAGCTGTCCATCCTGCCCAATCATGACATTTTTACCGTCTTTAACCAGCTCAAGATGGATATGGAAGCCATTCCCAGCCACCCCTTCCTCGATTTTAGGGGTAAAGGTGGCTATCATTCCATGTCTGTAAGCTACGTTTCTGATCACCCAGCGAGCCAGAACCAGATAATCACCCATCTCTTCAACCGGCCTGGGAATGAATTCTATTTCCAGTTGTTCAGCCGCCTGCCCTTTAATCTCTTCCAGATCGCTTCTGAGGCTGTCCACATAGCCCGCTTCACTATGGGCATACTTGGCTGCCCCCGTAATCTGAGCAATGAACCTGACCATTTCGTCCAGGATCTGACCGCTCTTGATAAAAGGCGAGCTTGCCTGGTAACTTCTTTTTTTCTCCACCGGATAAAGCCTCGGTCCAAAGTCACCAATCAGAAAGAATTCCAGCTCGCCCATAGCTCTTAGTTCTAAGCCTGAATTTTTCTGGAACAAACGGTGGGCTCTGGCCAGAATATTATCAAGGGCAAAAAAAGCAGGTTGACCCTGACTGTCCAGGTAGCGGCCAATAAAATCCAGGCTGCCTTCATCGAAAGGATTAAGGAAGGCTGATTTATAAACTGGAACTACATACAGATCCGATAGTCCCATATCAACCAGGCCTTTGTAAAGAGAAGAGCCATCAACTCTTTCCCCTTCGGCCAGAATAGTTTCAGCCTGGCTAAGGCTGGTCACCGGGATTTTAAGCTCTTTTAGCTTCCCGTCCAGCCCGACATAGTGGAAAGTGATTCTTTCCAGCTGTTTCAATTCGATTAGCTTTAAAAAGTCCTTTCTCCGGAAATCTTCCGGTTCTTTGTTCAGGATGACCGAGACCGGCTGGCTCAGGGCTAATTTCTGTTTTTCGCTCATCTCTTGATTTGCCTCCCTCAATAATAAGTTATTGATAAGGTTAAGTCACTATTTTAAGGGAAAACCTGAACTGATAGCAACCTTCTTATTTTGACTGATAGAAGCCTGGTTAATAGAGCAAATATTTTTGCCTTAGCCGCTCAAATTCTATTAAGCCAGCCCGCAGCTGATTGACGATTTGTTCCGGGCTCTGTCCTGATTCCAGAGCCAGTCTGACCTCCGAATTGCCCATAATCTTATCGAAATAATCGGGATGAAATTCAAATTGAGCAGGATACATCTCTCTAACCGTCTGGATAATCCAGAGGCTGGTCAGAAAAGGCCGGAAAGTTTCCCGGTTAAGGACATGAAGCTGACAGCCGCCACATCTTTCTCCCCGATATTTGGAAAAAGTCGGGGTAAACCAGGCTTCTCTAAAAATAACTCCAGGCAGATTCAAACTGTTAAGCTTCCGGCTGAGCTCCCAGCCATCAATCCAGGGCGCCCCGAAAAGCTCAAATGGACGGGTTGTCCCCCGGCCTTCGGACAGATTGGTCCCTTCCAGATAGACCTGACCCGGGTAGACAGCCGCTGTTTCCAGGGTTGGCATATTAGGCGAAGGCATCACCCAGGGTAAGCCCGTCTGGTCAAACCACCAGTCCCTTTTCCAGCCTTCGGAGGGGATAACAGTCAGTTTGGCCCTGGTCTTCAAGAACTGGTCGTTGAATAACCGGGCCAGTTCCCCGATGGTCAGGCCATGTCTTTCCGGTATAGGATAAAGGCCGACAAAAGAGCTGTATTCAGGGTATTTTAAAACCGCTCCTTCCAGAATCTTTCCACCAATCGGATTAGGACGGTCAAGAACAATAAATTCCACTCCAAGTTCAGCGCAACTTTCCATGGCCAGGGCCATGGTGGCCACATAAGTATAAACCCTCGTTCCTACATCCTGGATATCAAAGACCAGAACATCCAGGCCTTTGACCATATTCTCTTCAGGGATTTTGCCTGAAGATTGAGTATCAAACTTCCGCATCAGCTCATCAATGTTTTTGAGCATTTCCGGCTCTGGCTTGAATGATTGTCCATAGAGACTGAAAACCGGCAGCTTAAACTTTTCATCTAAATAAAAAGGGACATATTCCCCCGCCTGAGCCTCGCCCCTGACCCCGTGCTCCGGACCGTAAAGAGCCACCAGATTTATAGCCGGATTATTCTTAAATAGCCAGGCGGTGCTGTCCAGTTTTGAATTGACGCCAGAAGGATTGGTAATCAGTCCCACCTTCTTATCTTTGACCAGGTCGAGATGTTTTTCTAAAAAAACCTCAACGCCTGGTTTAACTTTAGGCTTAATCACTTTTTGCCTGGCCGCCTCCTGCCCTCCCGGACCGCAGCTCGAGAACAGAAGAAAGATAATTAAAGCAGCCGCCCCTGCAACCGGCTTGAAATAATTTTGATAAACTTTACCGGGACCGGAAGGTTTAAATATTTTTTTCATAGCTGGCTTTCTCCCCTGAATTATTTTTTCGTCATTAATCTTTTTAAAGCGAATAAATTATAAAACAATCCCGGCCCGAGGCAAAAACAATTTTCAGTTTGCCCAATCTGAAGAAAAAAATATTCTGAGCAAGAGCCAGGGCAACTTTAAATTAGATTGAGTCTTGAATCCGCCCTGACTCCAGAATAAAATGAAAAAGGAGATAATTTAAGGCAGGTTCAATGAAAAAAAACTCGGCTAATTACCGCTTCTGGTCAATTTTTTCCTCATTTCTGGGCTTAATAGTTATCCTGGAAGTGGCTACTGGCTGCCGGCAGCCTGAACATTTCATTTCTGATCCTGGCTACCGCCAGCTTGTTCATCAGCAATTTCAGAAGCGAATGGCAGCGGCGGCCGGCCGGGAACAGGCCCTGCTTGAAGTCTTTAATCAACCCGTCTCACTCCAGGAAAAAGAAGCTCTGGAGTTTCTATATGCTTTTATGCCCTTGAGCGATCTGGCCAACCTTGATGGCCGCTATTTTTTAAATCAGGTTAGATCAGCTCTGGGCGCCAAGGAATTTTTCTCCTGGGGAAAAACCATTCCGGAAGACATTTTCCGTCATTTTGTTCTGCCTTACCGGGTTAACAATGAAAATCCGGATGAAGCCCGCCAGGTTTTCTTTGAAGAACTCAAAGAACGGATAAAAAATCTGGATATGTATCAGGCGGCTCTGGAAGTTAATCACTGGTGTCATGAGAAAGTGACTTACCGGGCGAGCGATGAGCGGACCTCAGCTCCACTGGCTACGGTCAAGACCGCCTTCGGACGCTGTGGCGAAGAATCAACTTTTACCGTGACGGCCCTGAGGGCAGTTAGCCTGCCGGCCAGACAGGTCTATACTCCGCGCTGGGCTCATACCGATGATAATCATGCCTGGGTAGAAGTCTGGGTTAACGGACGTTGGTACTATCTGGGAGCTTGCGAACCTGAGCCCGAACTTAACCGTGGCTGGTTTACCGGCCCGGCGATGAGAGCCATGATGGTTCATACCACGGTTTACGGACAATACCAGGGACCGGAAGAAATTATAACCAGATCCGAGCTTTTCACCCGGATTAACCAGCTGGCCTTTTACGCTCCAACCGCTCAATTGAAAGTTCAGGTTAAAGATGCTTCCGGCCGGCCAGTTTCCGGGGCCAGAGTTGACTTCTGCCTTTACAATTATGCCGAGTTTTACCCCGTAGTCAGCCAGCTCTCTGATGAAAAAGGAGAAGCCAGGATTACAACCGGGCTGGGAGATATGTTTATCTGGGCTGAAAAAGACGGTCAGATTGCCTGGAGTAAGGTCACTGGCGGTCAGGCCAGCCAGCCAGTCCTGATTCTGGCCAGCCGGGAACTGGCAGGAGAACAGGCCGATCTTGATTTTGTTCCCCCGGTAGCCAGAAATGTCCCTCCTTTAGACCAGACCAAGGTTGAGGAAAATAACCGCCGCTTGCGCCAGGAAGATGCCATTCGTCAGGCTTATGAAGCTACTTTTATTACAGAAGAAAAAGCCCGTCAATGGGCTCAAGAAAAAGGTTTTCCGCCTGAGACCGTCTGGCCCTATCTTCGGACCAGCCGTGGCAACTGGCCGGAAATCATTCAATTTCTGGAAAATCTGAAGCCTGAAGAAAAAAATTATGGCCTGCTCCTGCTGGGAGCTATTACCGAAAAGGACTTGAGGGATACTCCGGCCAAAGTCCTGCTCCATCACCTGAGTCTACGGCCGGAGAAGATGGCCGGCCTGGATAGTGAAACCTATGTCCGGTATGTCATTTCACCCAGAATTGGACGCGAATTGTTGAGCTCGTGGCGTTTGACCCTTCAACAAAAATTCAGCCAGAGCCAGCAACAGGCTTTCCGGGAAAATCCCGGGTTAATTGAAGACTGGGTAAGAAAGAACATCAAGCTGGATGAGAGCAACTACTATAATGTTCCCCTATTTCCCGACCGGGTTCTCGAGCTGGGACTGGCTGATAGCTATTCAATAAAAGTTCTTCTGGTGGCTGTAGCCAGAACTGCTGGCTGCCCGGCCAGAATAAACCAGATCAGCGGACAACCAGCTTTTCTCTTAGCTGGCAACTGGGTAGAAATCAAACCAGAAGAACAGGAAATCCGGGCTGAAACTAAAGAAACAGCCAGTTTGCGGCTGACCTACCAGCCGGCGGCTGGCCTCAAGTCACCTGTTTATTATACTCATTTCACTCTTGGCCACTTCGATGGCCACCGTTATCAGACACTCAATTATGAGAATGACCCCTTATTAGCCTCTTTTCCGGCCGAACTTAAGCTTGAACCTGGTCAGTACAGCCTGATTACCGGTAATCGTCAGGCCGATGGCAGCGTTCTCTGCCGTTTGTTATTCTTTAAGCTTGAACCAGGCGAAAAAAGGAACATTGATCTGGTCATAAGACAGGAGATTTCTCCGCCTCAGGCCGCTGGTGAGTTTCTGGCCAATCCTGAAATCATGAAGTTTGAAGATAAAAGCCTTTTGAATTTAAAAAATATAACCGGCCAGAATAACTTTATTTTGCTGCTGATTGAACCTGATAAGGAGCCAACCAAGCATTTAATGGAAGAGATTCAAACCCTGGCTTCTTCTTTTTCTGACTGGTCCGGCCAGTTAATAGTAGCCATCGCCAAAGACAGGCTGCCGCCTGACTTTCAGTCCGCAACTTATCCACATTTGCCTGCCAGGTCAGTCGTTGTTTATGATTTTAAAAATCAGCTGCAACCGGCCATTGGCCAGGCCTTGAAGCTTACTTCGGCTGACCTGCCCTTAGCGGTGGCGGTCAGGAGTAACGGTGAAATAATTTTTTATTCCCAGGGTTACCGGATTGGACTGGCCGAGCAGCTGATGAAAACTTTAGTCTACCTTAAATAGAGCCAGGCACAAACCGAGACGGTTTAACAGGATTGAGTAAGCTATAGATGAGTGAGACTAACAACCTCCTTAAAGACATCAATTTTCTGGATAACTATTTGACCTGCCGCCTGGCTCGGCCCCTGCCCGGCCCGGATTCTCAGCTAAAAATGAGCCTTAATCCCCTTGCCTCCAGTCTGACCCGTCAAAAAATGAACCAGGAAGCCTGGCCAGCCGGTGTCCTCGTCCTGTTTTATCCCTTCCAAGCCGGAATTTTTTTAGTCTTGATAAAAAGAAGCGGTCAGGTCCGGTATCATCAGCATCAGATCTCTTTTCCCGGTGGCCAGAAAGAAGAAGGTGAATCCATAGAGCAAGCGGCTTTAAGAGAGGCCCGGGAAGAATTGAACATAAATCCGGGGCAAATAAAATTGGCCGGCCGTCTAACCCCTCTTTTTATTGAGATCAGTAATTATTGCCTCCAGCCCGTGGTAGCGACTGCTGGCCACCGGCCAGACTTCAAGCCTAACCCCCAGGAGGTAGCCGAAATTATCGAGCTGCCGCTCAGTCACCTTCTCGACCCCCTAAATAAAAAAGAGGAATGGCAGTGGTTAAGAGGGCGATCAGTTCTGATTCCCTATTATGAATTTAATGGTTATCAAATCTGGGGGGCGACAGCTATGGTTCTGTCTGAACTGATTGATATTTTAAACGAAAAAATAGAGCCAGCCCGGCTGGCCAGCCATAAAAACCCGGGCTGAAAAAAGGAGAAAAATCATGCCCTTAGTCGAAATCCATTTGCTGGAGGGCCGGACCAAAGAGCAAAAAAAGGCCTTACTGGAAGCAGTTACGGCTGCTGTCCATCAATCCATCCAGGCCCCGCTTGATTCGATTAGAGTCTGGATTCAGGAATTTCCATCAGACGAATTCATGTCAGCTGGCGTTCTGGCTTCAGAAAAAAAGCAGGTTAAGAAATCATAAAAAAAGGGGTGCCTTTGAGCACCCCCTTTTGGTTTCGTCTTATTTTCTGTTTGAGCTCAAACGAGCTTTTAAACCTCTCTTTTTAATAAGACAGATAAAACGTCAGGGCAAAGGTCCGGGGCGGAGCAAAAGAGGTCGGCATCATGTAACTCGGCTGATCACCGCGAACATCAACTCTAAGAGCAGTCTGGTTATTAAACAAATTCATCATCCTGGCTTCGATCATTCCTCTGAACTTCCCCAGAGGAATTTCATAGGTCAACTGCAGGTCACAATTAACCCAGGTTTTTAACCGGTGGGTCCCAGCCGGTTCGAGATAGGCATAATAGTTGCCATAATAATCAAGCCCCCGCTTTTCCCAGGGAAGTCCACTTTGGACTCTTAAATAGCCACCGAGACTGAACCTCTTGGCAAATTCCCAGGTGCCAAACAACTTTAAAACGTGGGTCCTGTCCCCAGATAATTTTCCATTACGGTTGGGGTCGCTCAGATAGAGTCCGGGAGCATCTTCAATATACGATGAAGCATAAAATAAGGCCGTCCCCGCTGCGTAATCAAGATCCCAGTTACCACTCAAGCGGCTCAGTGTATAAGACAGGTTAAATGACCAGCGATTGGCATATTGCCTTTTTAATTCAAAGGTCACAGCCTTATAGGTTCTCTTAGCCTGGCCGGCATAAAAATCGGTAAAGCCAGCCTCGGGAATCAGAGCCTGTATTTCAGGAGGCAGGTTCTGCCAGGACATCAACTGGCCATCAAGGTTGCCATAAACATAACTGGAAGGACCTGTTTCACGGTTACGGGTAGGAAAATCTTCAATAACATGCTTGACATAACGATAGTCGCCCCAGATTTCAACACTCCAGTGATTGGCGAAGGGGCGGCTATAACCAGCCACGAATTCATCGGTATACATCGGCTTGAGATCAGGCAGAATAATCTTGCCGGTTTCATTGCCCTGAACAATAGTAGCAATAATACTGCCATCAGCCCGGGAAATATAAGAATCGGTGCGGACAATGCGAATAGGCGAGGCCGCTCTGGCAATAGAACGGTTATCCATATTGTTATAGCGTCCAAAACTGGCAAAAACCTTATCACCAACCTTCAAGCTTGGTGTAAAGGTGAAGCCTAAGCGGGGCTGGAGTTCCTTATCAAAGTTGAATTTTAAAAAGGTGCGTTTTTCATCAGTCTTGCTGCTAAATTCGTCCCGGTTGGCTAACAAGCCAAGAGTAAGAGTGAAGCGCTCGCCAATGGTAATATTGTCCTGAAAGAAGAGGCCGTAAGTTCGCCCGCGCGAATCCTGAGCGGGCTGGTCTGAATAATAGCGAGCCCTGAAAGCTGCCTGACTGGAATAGGTCGTGGTGATGATACTTCCCCAGCCATTGGTTAAGCGATCAAGATATTCCCCGCCGTCATCAAAACTGAATCCAGCCTTAATCACATGAGAATGACCGGTAAAATCCAGATATTTAGTCAGAACCAGCTTGAATTCATCGCGGAAAAAGTTCTGGGTATTATATTCGGAGGCCGCTCCAACATACTGGCCTGAGGCTGTTGCTCCCCCGCCGATGTAACCGGCCGCTGTTCTAAAATAACCCATGGTCCAGGGTTCCAGGTAGTTGAACGGAGTTGGCAGATATCCCAGCTCAGTTATGGGAACACTTTTGTAGTTTTCATTGACATGATCATATTTGGCTTCGAGGATGGTTGACTGATTAATTGTCCAGACCCAGGAAGCATAGATAATCCTGGATAGCCCGTCACCATTGACTGCCACCGCCGGATGATCATTGACTCCGATACCAGCATTTTTTTCAGTAAAATCATTATTTCTAAAACTGACAGAAAACAAATGAGCCCGCCAGGGATTGGCTGTAATTTTAGCGAACAATTCAGTTGAGGTAGTCTTGGCATTAGGCACCGGGCCCAGATTGTTTATCCGCCCGGTCGTTCTAGTATAGGGCAAATTGCCGGAGACATACCACCAGGCCTTATCCTTAATGATCGGCCCTCCAATTCCGATGGAGGGCGAGTAGGAATCATATTTGGTAACCAGATTCGGATCATGGCTATCCCAGGTAAAGTCAGAAGGAGAAAAGATAAAACGGAGCGTCCCGGACACACTGTTTGAGCCCGATTTGGTGATGGCATTAGTCACCATGCCAGCCGCCCGGCCAAATTCAGCACTGATGCCTCCCCTTTTGATGTTAACCTCCTGGATATCCATTTCAGAAAAATTAGCTCCGAGATAACCATAAAAGGGGTTGGTGATGTTCGAACCGTCATAGAGATAAACATTGTCCTGTTTGTTACCACCGGCGTTAGGGGCGAAATCACGGTTATCAGCTACCCCCGGAGCTAACTGGAAAAGGGAAGAATAGGAACGCCCGAGCGGCAGTTTCTGAACCACTTCAGAGACCCAGTTAGACGAGACCTCAGTTGATTTAAGATCAATGATAGGGGCTGCCGCTATGACTGTTACTTCTTCTTTGATTTTACCTAAGGGCTGCATGACGGCATTGACGAAAGTCTCCTTAGCCATAGCTACGATGACTTCAGCCGTAAAATCAATCATCTCCGGGTGAGTAGCGACCAGAGTATATTTCCCAGGCGGGAGAGCTTGAAAGATAAAACTGCCATCCTTCCCGGTAACATATTCTCTACCCATCGGCAGGGCCGGACCGGAAATGACCACTGTCACATTTTCCAGAGCCAGGCCTTGATCACTTTTTACCAGGCCTCTCACCGAGCCTCTTTCCTGAGCAACTCCAAGAGAAGCCAGCACTAAAAGGCATAACATAAGAACAGATAATAACTTTAATTGTTTAGACATAAGGGCCTCCTTTCCTTCTCTTTTGCGCCTTTACCTTCCGTTTTATATTGTATCTTATATTTTTTTTATCTGGCCTTGTCAATAGAATAATTAATCTCTCCGTTCCCCGGTCCAGACCGTGGCCGAATTTCAGAACAGGCTTGATCGCCATTTTTTTGCCGCTCAGGGCAAAAAAAAGGCCCGCCCTGTTCTCAGGGCAGGCCTTTGCTGCAACTTGCTTCAGCTAAATCAGAACGAAAATTTGAAGCCAACTCTGGCCGACCAGGCACCATATCTACTTGACCACCAGCCAAAAGCCGGATGCGGGTCTCCATCTTCTTGAACCCAGGTTCTATAATTCTGAGCAGCTGCCCCGCTCAAAATGTCAGCATCATCAACCCAGATGGCAGTCCGGTTGAGGTCAGTTACCTTGCTCTGAACAGTCTTGGTATTGGTAAAGTTGTTCACCTGAAGGTTAATTGCCGCGGTGTACTTTCCACCAAATCTTAAGGCATATTCAAGATAGAGATCAGCCCAGACAGTAAAAGGCAGACGGCCAAGATCCCCACGGTTCTCAGGATAGATGTACCGGTTGTTCATGTCCAGCCTGGAGGTCAAAGGCAAACCACTGCGGCCATAAGCTGTCAGGCCAACGGTCAGGCCAAAAGGAAAAACATAAGAACCATAGGCTTTAATATAATGAGTTCTATCATGAGGAAGAGGTCCCTTTAGAACATTGCCATAGAGGTCATACAACATAAACCAGTCGTCATAATAGAGCTCGACATTCGGAGCCAGTCGCCCATCTTCATCCGAACTGGCCAGTCCGGAGTAATTTCCAGCTACCCGGCTCAAAGTATAATTGATTCCGCCCTGCCAGTTATGGCTGAATCTTTTTTCTAAAGAAAGATTCATGGCGTAATACTCTCTCTTCGCCTTCGGGCAGCGCCAATATTCATCAGCAAACTTTCCCCCCTCGCTTACCGGCCGCGAGTAGCCATAGCCAGGGTTAGTAATGTAGAATATTTCCTGCAAAGTTGTTTCACCAGTCTCCTGGTCAGTTACCCATTCCAGGGCCCCAACATCTTCAATTGTCCGGATCAGATGTTTCTGAACAAATCTGGCTGATAGAGAAAGATTTTCCATCAGCTTTTTTTCAACTCCAAAAGAGATTTCTCTCTGGGCAACAGGTTTTAAATCAGGATCAACCCGGTCAAAGCTGGGAGGTAAGAAATCAAGTGTTCCGGCATAAACATTGCCATTTTCCTGGCTCGCCCGGTCATCAATCAGGCCGCTGGCTGCAATCTTGGTCCAGTCAGGATCGGTAATGGCATAATAATCTCTTTTATGCTTCCAACCGCCAAAGGTCAGCTCAGCCATATAGAGCTTCATGACATCATAATAGATGCCAAAGCTGCCAAAAATCTTCAGGCTGGAGTCACCAAAAACATCATAGACCAGACCCACTCTGGGAGCCAGCTTATCCTCAAAGCTAAATTTTATGGGCTTCTGGTATTTCGGGTCTGACCATTCAGGATCAGTGGCCATCGAAGGAACATATTCGCTTTCTGTTCTCAAGCCGAAGTTCAGAGTCAACTTATTACCAATTGTCCAGGAATCCTGCAGGTAAAGGGCCCAGTTATTACTGTGGATATTCCATAAGCCACCATAGACAGAAGTCCAGCCGCTTCGAATATAATAATAACCATAGGGTCCATAATATGGACTGGTAGGATCAGCTCCGGCCCCAACCGGATAACCCAGGCCATTGTAGGTCCTGCCCCAGTAAACAGCTACCCGGGGATGAGGAGCAATATCGGCCACGTCTTCATGAAGCCTGATGTACTGAATTCCGCCTTTAATGGCGTGCTCGCCCATCCAGCTTAGATAATAAGTGACATCAAGGTTGGAAGAAATCTTTTCGTAGATTCTTCTCTCTGTTTCAAAATAATTCGGCCAGCTATCCCAGCCAGCAAAACGAATGAGATCAGGATGGGCTACATAAAAAGGATCAGTGGCATAACGGCTATTTGAATAGACAAACCAGTAAGTTGAGCTGTCCGGCGGTTTAATCTGCTGATTGGTTTCATTCTGCCGGTGCCAGCCAGCCCTCAAGCTGATCAAGAGATTATTGCTGCCGGCATAATCAGCAGTGAAAGTCCCGGTCCAGTTCGGATAGTCAAACCCTTCCTGTGTCCATTGATAAGTCGGGTCTTCCGTGCCGTCAATATCAGGAATGGCTCCGCGATACCTATAGAAATTATTAACGAAGCTGCCGCTGAGTCTCAAGCCCTTGGCCGGAGCGGCTGTCAACTTGATTGAGCCATTATAATAGGTATTCTTATTTAAAAATTGATAAAAAGGACCCTGGCGGGCATTAAAATCCCTGAGAGCTTCTGTCTGAGAATAGATGGGGTTGATTGAACCAAAGAACCACAGCTTGTCTTTTAGAATATAACCACCCAGACTGAAAACCCCTTCTACCCGGTAATAGGGGTCACGCTTCTTGCCACCATCAAAATACAGGTCATCGCTGTTGACATATTCATAAAGATTGTCATCATAGGGATTTTGACGCAGATAATCACGTGATTTGCCCTGCATATAGGTTTTGTTGTTTTCATAAAAGGCCATGATATCGCCATGGAAGGTGTTTCCGCCTGACCTGGTGATGACGTTCACCACACCACCCATTGAACCACCAAATTCAGCATTATACCCCGAGGCTACGACTTTGACTTCGTCCAACAGTTCCAGAACCACATTTTGAGCCTTGGTTCCATAATGCAGGTTGGTGATATCAGCTCCATCCAGATACCACATGTTTTCAGCCCCGGTGGCACCATCCATAGAAAAACCACCAGCAATGCTTTCACTCTGAACGCCGGGCATAACGTTGATTAAAGAATCAAAAGTCCGGCCACGAGGCAGGGTCAAAAATGTCTCCTTGGTCATGACCTGACCTTTGACTGTGCTCTTGACATCAATAAGCGGGCTCTGGCCGACGACGGTCACTTCTTCTTCGATGGCCGCTGGCTCCATGGTCACGTTGAGGACCAGAGTCTGAGATAATTCAAGATAGATTTCCTTTCTGACCAGTTTCTTAAATCCCGGCAAGTTAAAAGTAACTTCATAAGTCCCCGATGGCAGAGCCATCAAGCGGAAAGTTCCGTTACTGTCAGTAACAGTTGCTGCTTTGCCCACCAGTTTAGGGCTGGTGGCCTCGACCGTTACGCCGGGAAGCGGCGTGCCTTGATCATCAACCACCCGTCCAGTAATCTTACCTTCAGGCATGATCTGGGCATAGAGAGAAATACCGGTTAATAAGAAAATGATCAGAATAATTGCTGTTAACCATGACTTAGTTTTGTTCATTTTATTTTTCTCCTACGAAACCCTTTAACCCTCACAGGAAGAAGAGAGCTCTCCTTCCCAGCCGATAACCAAAAAACTTTTTTTACCCGTCATTCCACCTCCTGACTAAAATTTTGGCAAAGAGGCAGGCTGGCTATTCCGGTCATAATAAGTAGCTCAGAACCCAACTCCTCACTTTTTATAGATAAAACTTAATTGACCTGTCTGTCAAGGAAAAAAATTTTATCGAGATTAAGGACGGCTGACCGGCAAACTTCTAAAATGGAAAAGTAATAGCTAAGATCTGTTCCTGGCTGTCATCATCAATACCAGCTTAAATCCAGAATTCAAAAGCCAGGGACCAGGTTAACCAATCTGAAGAAAAGATCTCCTGCCCGAAAAACTTCTCTCAGAAAAACAAACTGCCGGGATTAATCGGAGTTAAATAATATTGATTAATTGATGTGCTTTTCAGGCCCCTTCCGCCCGGTACCGGCTCTTAAAGAAAAAATGCCGGAGGAGGGAATCGAACCCACACCCGAAGTGAATCGGACTGGATTTTGAGTCCAGCGCGTCTGCCTGTTCCGCCACTCCGGCCTGTATTTGATTTTAACTGAATTGCTTCTTATTTGATAGCTCTCAACTGCCAGCCGGGAACCACTCCCGCTGTCCTGTTAACCTCCTGAAAACAGCTAAGCCTATCAACTATAGAAAAATTAATCAATTTTTTCAAGACCGGCTTATTTTCCCTCGGACCGGCAGTTGTCAACTCCAGACAGCTCTGCTATAAATGCTGTGTGCCAACTGAAGTTAGAAAAGAAAAATTAAGCAGAGTCCTGGCCAGACGGCAGCCTGACCTCCAGGTTGTTCTGGAAGAGGTCTCAATTGCCCATAATGCCAGCGCCGTAGCCAGAACCTGTGAAGCAGTTGGAGCTTTAAATCTCCACATTATCTCCTCCCACCTGGAGAAGGTGGTGTTTAATGAAGCCATTACCACCAGAGCTGAAAAATGGCTTTCGATTCATTTCCATCAATCAACAGCTGAATGTCTGAACCTTTTAAGAAGCCAGGGCTTGAAGATCGCCGTCACCACCCTCTCCCCCCAGGCCATAGAACATACTGCTCTGAATTATTGCCAGCCGCTGGCTCTGGTCTTTGGCAATGAAGCCGAAGGAGTTTCGGCCGAAGCCCTTAAACTGGCTGATTATCAAATCCACATTCCAATGGTCGGACTGGTCCAGAGCCTCAACCTGTCGGTCTCAGCGGCTATTATCCTTTATGAAGCTTTCCGGCAGCGCCAGGCGAGCGGCTGGTACGCTAAGCGCAGGCTGACCGACCTTGAATTTGACCAGTTGTTAAAAATCTGGCTGGCTAATGACCGTCAGCGGCAATCTTTCCTTGAAAAAAAATAACCGGTTAACTATTGATAAAAGATAGAGAAGAGCGGGACAAATCAGTCCCGCCCTTCATCGAGAATGGAGTCAGGGATTTCTATTTCAATTTTCACTTTTTTCCGGTCTCTAATTACTTCCAGAGTCAGCTTGTCTCCTTTTTTCTTTTGCTCCATAATTCTGGCCAGAGCCGGCAAGGTTTCGACTCTCACTTCATCAGCACTGACGATAACATCTCCGACCTTAAGTCCAGCCCGGCTGGCCGGGCTCTCCGGGCTAAGACTGCTGACCAGCAAGCCCTGGCCAGCCTGAACACCAAAATACTTAGCCAGCTCAGGATTTAACTGTTCTAAAGACATGCCCATAAAGCCATAACTCTGGATGGAAAATTCAAATCTCTGCCCCTTAGGCCAGGCAGGCAAAGGCAGGTTGCGGGGAGCGGAGCGGAAAATTTCCGGGAAGCGAAGCTCCAGCTCACGAAAGGCTTCTTCCTCTGGAAGATTGCCCAGCCTGACTTCTACCTCCAGCTGCTTGCCCTGCCGGTTAATGGTCAAAGTCAATTTCTCACCCGGGTGACGGCTCCTGATTTCAGAAATGAAGTGGTCTTGATCTTTGATCTCCCGGCCATTGATCTTAATTACCTGGTCGCCTGGCTGGAGTTTGGCTAAGGAGGCCGGGCTGTCATCTTCAACGTCAGTAATGATGACCTGGTGTCGAGCTTCCTGGTCAATTAAGACTCCCAGCCAGCCCCTCTCCACTTTTCCTTTAGTCTTGATTTCCTTAAATATGTCGTTCAGAGTTTCAACGGTGATGGCCATGGCCAGGCCCTGGCCGGCTGGTGGAGTCTCAATGCCGCCGAATGGATAGTTACCAGCAGAGGCATTCCCACCTCTTAAAGCCGGGAAAAACAACCGGTCACCAGCATAGACCCCGCGCAGCAACCCAACCAGTTGCCCCTGATCGTTCAGCACCGGACCACCGCTCATGCCAGGCGTAATGGCAATATTCAACCTGAGCCTGTTACCACTCACCGAACTGACAATTCCTTGAGTCACCTGAAGGCCTGACTCCGGTGAAATTCCTAAGGCACAAACCCAGCTGCCCGGAGCTAAATCGGCGCTGCTGCCCATAGAGATAGCCTTTAATTTTTTGTTCTTAACCTGGAGAAAAGCGATCCGGCTCTCGGGATCAAAACCAAGAAAATTAGCTTCAGCCTGGTTACCTTCCTGATCGATAATTCTAACTTCCTCCTCCCGGGGAGAAATCAAAGCAGTGGTGGCGATATAGCCATCTTTATCTATAACGACTCCGGTAGCCACCCGGATCAGGCCATCTCTTACTTCCACCCTGACTACTGCTGACGAAGCTTTCTTAATGATTTCTTTGACCTGAACGTCAGCCGGATCAGACCTGGCTTCAGTGACAAAAATAAAGGAAGTCAAGCAGAACACAGTCACGGCCAGTTTCAAGCTGTTGGTTATGATTTTATTGTTTTTCATCTTCTTTCTCCTCAGATCGGTCAATACCTGACCTGCTGAATAAGCGGCTGGTCTGATACCTTCTCGAGAATAAACACAGTTTGAGGATCAGCCGTTGCCCGTCTCATTTCATTTTCCAGGTTAAGCGGCTCCATAACCTCAATAGTTTCAACGGAAGAGTTATCAGCTTTAACTTGAGCCTGACTGGCAGGATACTCTGGCCGTTTTGGCCCGGGGGAAATCAAAACTGTGATGACCAAGGCGGCGGCCGCTCCAGCCAGCCCGAATTCCCAGCGTCGCCGGCGGACAGCCCTGGCCTTCTGGTCTCTTACCCTGGCTAACACCTGGCTTTCAAAGCCAGGCGGAGCCTCGACCACAGGCAGCCGACTAATATACTTTTTTTCTTCCATTTCCACTCTCCATCTATATTTTAATCATCAGGTAACTTCAGACCGTAACCCTCATTCTCTTCTCCCCTGTTTTTAATTTCCCGGCCTTCTTCCAGCCATCGCCTCAAATATTCTCGTCCCCGGCTGATCCTGGCTTTGACTGTCCCCACCGGTAGCTTGAGCATGGCGGCTATCTCCTCTTGAGAAAAACCTTCTACATCTTTCAAGATGACCGGCAGCCGGTAGCGCGGATGAAGCCTGTCCAGAGCCTGTTTGACGTTTCTCATTAATCCGGGATCGTTATGATCAAGAGAATAAGTCCCGGCTGAATAGGAGTCAGTCACCTCGTCGAGTGGAATGGCTGCTTTGCGGCTTATTTTTTTCCGCTCTGTCCGGGCCAGATTAGCGGCAATGGCATATATCCAGGAAGAAACCGGAGCTATCGGCCGGTACTTTTTGGCCTTAAAAAAGACCCTTAAAAAAGTTTCCTGAGATAAATCAACCGCCAGTTGATAATCCCCGGTAAATTGATACAGGAAATTTACCACCCGGTCCTTGTACATAACCATCAGGTCAGAAAAGGCCACTTCGTCACCTTTTTTAATTTTTTCCATCAATTCCTGATCATCCATTCTCTTATTCATAAACCTTTGCCTTATCTAAAAAGTTGCATCCGGCCTACGCTCTTAGGTATTATCTCCACGTATTATCATAAGATTATACCCACGATAGCCGGCAGGCAAGTGATAAGAGGCTGTCTCGCTTCCGGTTTCATTGACGGCTCCGGATTTCAGGCCTGATCGGGGAACTTTTCTAGATAGTTTTTCGTCTATCAGGATGACGTGAGTGGAAGTGAAAGAAATTGTTCAAAAATGTCTCGAGGGAGAGACAGGAGCCTGGAAAATGCTGGTTGACTGCTACTCCAAAAGAATTTTTAACCTGGCCTATCAATTTGCTGGCAGCCGCCAGGAAGCCGAAGACCTGACCCAGGACATATTTTTGAAGCTTTATAGCTCACTGGCCAAATATGACTTCAACCATGATTTTACTGCCTGGTTTTTGACTTTAGCCAGAAACTACCTGATTGATGAATTCCGGAGGACCAGGATCGAAAAATCTCAACGGTTTGAAGGCGAGGAACCAGACCTGCCAGCCTGCGAAGATGATAACCCGGAAATCAGATATCTAGGAGAAGAAAAAGCCAGAGCAGTCAGGCAGGCTCTTCAGCAGCTTCCACCTGATCTCAGAATGGTTCTGGTTTTAAGAGAAATTGAAGGCTTCAATTATGAAGAGATAGCCAGCAGGATAAAAGTACCTTTGGGAACAGTCAAGAGCCGGGTTAATCGAGCCAGGCTGGAACTGGCCCGGATTATCCTGGCCAAAACTGGAGGCAAATATGAATTGCCGTGAAGTTAGAGAAACTCTTTCAGCTTATCTTGAAAAGGAAGTGAGCCCGGCAATGGCCGGTAAAATTGAGACCCATCTGGCTGAGTGTGAAAATTGCAGGTTAATAACTGAAGAGTTAAAGGCCCTTAATAAATCCTTATCCAGCCTGCCGGAAGTAGAGCCTTCACCTGCCCTGCTGACCAAACTCTATGCCATTCCCGGTCAGGTTGAGCTGGAGATCAGCCCGGCGGCCGGAGAACCGGAGAAAGTGAGCATTTTCAGCCGCAAATTCTGGCTGAGCCCGGCTTTTCAGCCTTTGCTCGTTTCTCTCACCGTCATCTTAATTGTTGCTTCCTTAGTATTCTTTACTCAGCCTGGCCGCAGTTTTCAAAAATCTCTCTCTTTAGAATTTCACCGGGCTTATAGCCAGGCTCAAAGGGTTCTGGTTAAGGCGGGAGTCATAACTGACCGTCTCAATGGATTTAGAGAGAGCCTTCGGGCTTCTCTTGGCTCTGATCAGTTGCCCAAGTCTGATCAAAACTAAACTGGAGGTCTAAAGTGGAAGAAAAGATTAAAATTGAACCAAAATCGGCCAAATCACCGGCCCTGGCCGGCATATTATCAGTCATCTTTCCCGGGACAGGTGCCCTGTATAATGGCAACTATCTCAAAGGGATAGTCCTGATTATAATTTTTGCCGGACTGGTCTCCATTCAGGGAAGAGGCGGTCAGCCATTTGTCGCTTTGCTTTTAGCCGGCTTCTATATCTTCCAGATCATAGAGGCCGTTAATGAGGCTAAAAATACGAAAGTTCAACCTGAAACAGCTGGAGAAACCGGCCTCCAGGCCGCCGGGCTATCAGGCCCTAAGGAAACATCCAATCCGTCCGGTTCTATTTCCTGGGGAATCATCCTGCTTTTATTAGGCGGCCTCTTTCTGCTGGCCAATTTCGATATTATCACCTATGAGTCCTTTATTGACTATTGGCCGCTTATTCTCGTCGGGCTTGGTTTAAAACTGGTTATTGATCACTTTTCGGCGAAAAAATCTTAAAAAAGAGAGGCGAAAATGTCTAAAAAACATAGGGACAATTTAATCTGGGGTATCGTTCTGATTGTCATCGGCCTGCTATTCCTTCTCGATAATATCGGCCTTGATTCCTGGGAATTACTCTTTAAGTTCTGGCCATTGATCCTAATCATCTGGGGCGGCTACAAACTTTATTATGGCTTTAAAGACCGGCAGTCAGGTAAAGTTCAGGCGACTGAAGATTTAAACCGGGATAAAAAAGATGAAAGCTAAGGAGGTTATCATCCTGATCCTCGTTCTTCTGGCCGGGGTAGGCTTCCATTATCTTGAGGATTGGCATTTGACTTTAAGAGAAGACTGGCTGGTCGATTCTTTTAGATTAAAAGGCAGGTCTTACCAATTTGAAGAAAATTTAAGCCTGGAGCCGGCCGACATCCTGGAAATAATTAACAGTCATGGAGCAATAAAAATTGAAGGCACTGACCGTCAGGATATCAGCCTGACTTTAAAAAAAACAATCTGGGATCGGAGCGAAACAAAGGCTGGCCAACTGGCAGCAGAGCTCAAACTGCAGACGTCTAGAGAAGAGACGAAACTTATACTGTCCACCAACCGCGATGATTTCCGCCGGAAAAATTTTTCAGTTGATTTTAGCCTTAACGTTCCGGCATCAACTGCTATTAAGGTTTCCAATTCCTTTGGCCCGGTAAGAATAACCGGGGTTAATGAAGCTGAGGTCAATAATGACCATGGCCAGGTTGACCTGCTGGAAATCACCGGCCAGGTCAAAGCCAGCAATTCCTTTGAAAAATTATCCCTGCTGGATATTGACGGCGCCTGCCAGGTGGTAACCAATCATTCTCCTGTCTCCATAGTCAGGATCAGCGGTCCGGTCAGCCTTGAAGCCAGTTTTGAAGAGGTTGAGCTCATAGATCTTAAAAGCATTTTAACGGTCATTTCCAGGCACTCAGCTATTAAAGCCCTGAGGGTCACCGGTCCGCTGAATCTGGAAAGCAGCTATGAACCGGTCTATGTCAGCGAGGCGGGAGCAATCAGAATTAGAGGACACCACTCCGAGATTGAAATAGACAATTTAACTGGACAACTGGAAGTAGAAACCAGCTATGAGCCAATCAAGTTAAACCGGATTAAGGGGGACATTAACCTCCGCGGGAAAAGCACCGCGATTGATCTAAATTCAGCTCAGTCGGCTGAAATCTTTATTGACACCTCGTATGAAGATGTTAACCTGGAAAACTTTACGGGCAGTTTAAAATTGAACCTGACTCATGGCGATGCTTCTTTATCTCCAGCCAGCCTGACCAATGATATTTCGGTCAATCTCCAGTATGGAGATCTGAGCTTTTTCTGGCCGGCCGGCCAGGTGGCTCGCTTTGAAGCCAGGTCAAAGGGCGGAAGTGTTGACTGGCAATTGCCGCTCCCGCCAGATGAAAATTCCAGTAATGGCCTCAGCCTGATTAAAGCTTTTCAATCAGCCCCGGTTTCCCCGGCCATCAAACTCAGCACCACTTATGGAGAGATCAGAATCAGCCAGCAGAAAGCAGCAGCCTCTGCCCAGCAGGCTGATTAAGAAAGTTAAAAAAGGGCGTTTATCAATGAGGTGATCAGGAATGCTTGAAGCGGAAATTAGTAATCCGGTAACCCAGGACACCATTTATTTTGATGTTGAGGTAAGAAATCAGATTGGTTAAGTCCTTTTTAAACTTGGTTACATAACGAACAAATTCTGTCTCTTTTTTGTATCTTAATAAATTCTCAAATTCATCAACTTCATCCCTCAATTCCACCAGAAAGTGAGTGATGTCCCGATACTGGCTATTAATTTCAATCAGCTCTTTGCCCGACATTTTATCCAGGTCTGGATAAGGCGGCAGGGATTGAAGAATCAACATGCTCTCCGTATAGGTTTCATTGACTGATTCTTTGATTTCCTGAAAAAATGACTTATATTCCATCGGGTTTTCCAGACGGGCTTCAGCCCGGTCAAGCAGCCGCTCATATTGTTCCTTGACCGAAATTATAAAATCCTTAATTCCCCAGTATTTTCTTTTAAAATTAAAGAGATCAATGAAATCCCGGCCGATGTAAATCTTGTCTTTATAGCTGGAGAGCAACTCCTTGGGCTCATGGGTATAAAATTTAATCTCAAATTTGCGGCCGTCACTCCCCTTTTCCCTGAATCTGGCCAGGACCAGATAGTTATTCTGTTCAATAAAATAGCTGCTCATCTCCAGGATGACCGTATAAATAGCCAGATTTTGAATAACATATTCTTTTAAATAATTGAGCAGATTTTCTTTCCTGTTCAGAAAGTCAACGACCGTCTCGCTGGGCACAGTATTTAAAACAGAATAAGAAGGAGAAATCAGATACAAAACCGGGCCGCTGCCCAGTTCAAGATGAAGGTTCTTTGAGACATTTTGATGGAGATCATCATAAAGCATAGGCTGAAGAGGCGGCAGGTTATTAACCTCAAGGTTAATCAATTCTTCAATTTCATTCATCACCAGCTCCTTCTTTCATCCTCAGTTTGAATCTTAACACCGCCAGAGTCAAAAATCAAATCGGACCGGGAGTCAGCTTATGAAGAGTCCAGTCCGGGTTGGCATATTTAACTGATTCTATTGTTTTAATCTTGTCCAGGCCGGCTTGATCCAAGACCAGCGGTTTAAATTCAAGGTCAAAATAAGACTTAAACCCCTGAATAAAATAGCCAACAGCCTGCTGGTAGCTGATTGCCCGGCCAAGTTCGGCTGAAATAGAAGTCAGACTGGCCTGGCGGGCCGGAGGAAGGCCAAAAGATATGGCCATTAATAGTTCGAGTTCGGAGACTAAAGGAATTGATCCATGCTGGATAAAATAATGGCCGGCTCTTTTCTGAGCACTGCCTATTATCTTTTTCCCGGCAATTTCTATTTCGTTTCTGGCTGGATAGGCAAAGCAGGGCAAATTACTGCGGGCATAGGTAGCTGAGGTAGCCGAAGCCAGCGATGGCTTAAGTCCCATCAGCTCCAGTCCTGTTATCAGCCCCTCAGAAATCAAACGGTAGGAGCCCTCCAGTGTTGAGCCGAAAACCTCGGTTTCGCCCGACGCTACCGAATAAGTAACTTCCAGATGATGGAGGACCATTTTCCCGCCAGTCATTCTCCGGACGACCTCTACCCCCCGCCGCTGGCATTCCTCCAGATTGATTACCCGGCTGACTTCCTGGCTGCAGCCCAAGGAAGCCGTCGGCTTGAGCCAGGTATAAAAATGCACAAAGGTAGCCGGTCGTTGTTGAGCCTGTTCAAAAAGAAATTCATCGACAGCCATATTCCAGCTGCCAGGCAGAGGCTCCGACTCAAAAAGAAGAAACCAGTCAGACATGTCGGCCCTTAAAAAAAAGAGCGGGCAACGGGACTCGAACCCGCAACTCCGAGCTTGGGAAGCTCGTACTCTACCATTGAGTTATGCCCGCTCGCTCTTCTGGAGAGCTTAAAACTCTTTCTGTAGATTAAACAACTGCCAAACACCAGAATTCTATCAAATAGATTTGTCCTGTCAACAAACAAATCCTGATAGCCAGCAAGCTGACTTGCTCCAGGATCATCTTTCCTGATAATTTCAAAAAAAATCTGGTCCGGTTAAGGTTTTTTTAATTGACTCAAACTGATAATAAAATATAATGAAAAAGAATGGAGAGAATTTGATGAGTCCAGATGAAAAAAAATTAATTGCCGAGGCACCTCAGCCCAGAAGTTCCAGCCGTCTGGGCACCAATCTTGTTTTTGAAGGCAAGTTGACTGGCCAGGAAGACCTGGAAATCCTTGGCCAGGTTAATGGTTCAATAGATCTCGCCCTTCACGATCTCGTCATTCAGAAATCGGGCCGGGTTAAAGCTGATTCTGTCAAGGCTAAAAATCTCTTCATTCATGGCCAGCTTGAAGGTCAGGTTCAGGCCGAGCGGATTGTCATCAGTGAGACGGCCGTTTTTACCGGTGAGATTGTCGCCACTAAACTCTCTGTTCAGAGCGGGGCTAAATTTAAAGGAACGGTCAAAATTTCTAAAGATTATCAGCCCTGACTACCAGCCTGAACAGGAATCTCCTTCTCTCCCGGCCGGCAGTGTTTCTGCTATAATAATAAATGATAATAATTCACTGGCTGTCGTCTTTCGTGATACTTACAGGCCGGTGAAAAAGGCTATGGTCAAAAGAGATGATTTTTCAGTCAGGCCAGAATAAAAATAGAAGGTAAGGGAGTTTTCAAACTTCACCAGATCAAAATGAAAACGTTCCAGCTGCATTCAGAATTTTCTCCTCAAGGTGACCAGATTCAAGCTATTGAGCAGCTGACTGAAGGTTGGCTGACGGGGAAAAAACATCAGGTGCTGCTGGGCGTTACTGGCTCGGGCAAGACCTTTACCATGGCTAATCTAATCGCCAGGGTCAATCGCCCGGTTCTGGTCATCAGCCCTAATAAAACTCTGGCCGCCCAGCTTTACCAGGAATTCCGTCATTTTTTCCCGGAGAACGCAGTTGAATACTTTGTCAGTTATTATGATTATTACCAGCCGGAAGCTTATATACCAGCCACCAATACTTATATAGCTAAAGAAGCAACCATCAATGAAGAAATTGACCGGTTGCGTTTAGCCGCGACCAATGCCCTCTATGCCAGGCGGGATGTAATTATTGTCGCTTCTGTTTCCTGCATCTATGGGATTGGAGCTCCGGAGACTTATTATTCGCAAAGTTTTCCCTTAGAAACAGGCCAGAGCCTGACCCGTAAAGAGTTGCTGGACCGGCTGGTTAGCATTCAGTATGAGCGTTCTGATGACGACCTCAAAAGGGGCACTTTCCGCGTCCGGGGAGAGATAATTGATGTTTTTCCTCCTTATGAGGATTTTACTTACCGCCTGGAAATTGAAGACGGACAACTAAAGGAAATATCTATTTTTGATCCGCTGCTTGGCCGGAAGAACCAGCAGCTGGAAAAAATAGTCATTTATCCCAGGACCTTTTTCTCGACTCCGCGCTCGATCCTGGAAGAAGCCATAGCCGGTATCGAGCAGGAATTGAAAAAACAGGTCGAATCCTTTACCTCCCGGGGCGAATATATTGAAGCTCAGAGGATCGAAGAGCGGACACTTTTTGATCTCGATCTGCTCAGGGAATTCGGCTACTGCCCGGGCATTGAGAATTACTCTCTTTATTTGAGCCGGCGGCGTCCGGGCCAGCCTCCCTATACCCTGCTCGATTATTTTCCCCAGGATTTTTTGACCATCATTGATGAATCTCATATTGCTGTTCCCCAGATTGGAGGCATGTACCATGGCGACCGGTCCCGCAAATTAACCCTGATCGAACACGGTTTCCGCTTGCCTTCGGCCCTCGACAACCGGCCGCTCAGCTTCGGAGAATTTGAGCAGCGGGTCGGTCAGGTGGTTTATGTCTCAGCCACGCCTGGCCCCTATGAACTGAAGAAAGCCGCCGGCCAGGTCGCCGAACAGATTATCAGGCCAACCGGCCTGATCGATCCGGAGGTAGAGATCCGTCCGGTCAAAGGCCAGGTTGATGATCTGATGAAAGAGATTCAGGAGCGGGCCAGCCGCAACGAGCGGACCTTAGTCACCACTTTAACCAAAAAAATGGCTGAGGATCTGACCCGTTATTACCATGAGCTGGGACTGAAAGTTCGCTACCTTCATTCTGATATTGAAACCCTGGAACGGGTTAAAATATTGCGTGATCTGAGGAAAGGCAAATTTGACGCCTTGATCGGCATTAATTTATTGAGGGAAGGGCTTGATCTGCCAGAAGTTTCGCTGGTCGCCATTCTTGATGCTGATAAGGAGGGTTTTCTGCGTTCGGCTTCCAGCCTGATTCAGACCTTTGGCCGGGCTTCCCGCCACGTCACCGGGCGAGCTATTCTTTATGCTGATACCATGACTGATTCCATGAAAAAAGCCATAGAAGAAACTAACCGGCGAAGACAGCTTCAACAAAATTTTAATCAGGAACATGGCATTACCCCTCAATCTATCCGCAAGAATATTGATGAGGTTCTGACCAGCATTTTTGAGCGCGATTATGTCGATTATACCAGGCTGGCCGAAGAGAAAGATATTTATCTCTCTCCGGAAAAACGGCAGAAAAGAATGGAAGAACTGGAAAAGCTGATGACCGAAGCCGCCCGCAACCTGGAATTTGAAAAGGCGGCTAAATTCCGAGATGAACTAAAGCAGTTAAAGAAGCGGGAACTAGAGCTGATGAGCTGAGGCCTCAAGGCCTGTCAGCCTGGTCCTCTAACCTGATATAATATCAGCCAGAAAGGGAAAAATGATTCAGGCTGGTTGGGCGGGAGGCCCTTGACAGGCGCCGGGCCAGAATAAGAAATGAAATACGAAGCTCTTAAACAAAAGATAAGTAAATTTCCGGATAAGCCAGGTATCTATTTTTTCAAAAACCGGCAGGGGGAAGTAATTTATATTGGCAAAGCCAGGTCCCTTCGTAACCGGGTCAAGAGTTATTTTTTGCCTCAGCCGGACTTCAAAGTTCAGAATATTCTTAGTGAGACTGATAATGTCGACTATCTGCTGGTCAGCTCCGAAAAAGAAGCCAGCTTTATAGAAAATAATTACATCCAATTTTATCAGCCCAAGTTTAATCTCAGGTCAAAAGATGACAAAAGTTTTCCTTTCCTGAAGTTGACCGTCAATGAAGGCTTTCCCGGAATAACTTTCACCCGGCGGGTAGAAGATGACGGGGCTAAATATTTCGGGCCATTCAGTCCAGCCGATGACGCCAGAAAAGTCATGTCCTTTCTTACCAGAGCCTTCAAGATAAGAACCTGTGAAAACTCGGTCTTCAAGAACCGCCGACGGCCCTGTCTGGAATATGACCTGAAAATGTGCAGCGCTCCCTGCGTCGGGTTTGTCAGCCACGAGGCTTACCGCCAGGAAGTGGAGAGAGCTCTGTTGTTGCTGGAAGGCAGGAAGACCGAGCTGGAGGAACAACTTCAAGCCAGAATGGAAAAAGCGGCCAGCGAGCTCCAGTTTGAGGAAGCAGCTCACTGGCGGGATACAATTGTTTCTTTAGACAGATTTAAGGAGACTCAGAGAGTCATTTCGACTGCTAAAGAAAATATGGATATCATCGGCTATAAGCGCCAGGCAGACCAGGCCGCCATCTTCATTTTCCACATGCGGGCAGGACGTATTAGATCTTCCTCCGGGCGCCGCCTGGAAAACTTGCCTGAAGATGAACAAAGCCAGCAGACTTTAACCCGGGCTCTCCAGGAATATTATGCCAGACAGGAAGTCCCGGAGAGAATTCTTTTGCCTTTTCACCTCCCCAGAGAACAGGAAACAGCGCTTCTTGAGCAATTAAAGAAACAAAAGTCCGGAGTCAGATTACTTTTCCCCGATAATAAGAAAAGGAAAATCAGGCTGGAGCTGGCCGAGCAGAATGCTTCCTTGTTACTGGAAATAGACGAAGCTTTCAGCCCGACAGCTGAGCTTAGCCGGCTGCTGGGTTTGGAGCGGCCCGCCGGATTAATTGAGGGTCTCGACATCTCCAATACAGGTGGAGACGAATCGGTTGGTTCGCTGGTGGTTTTTAACCAGGGATTGCCGGTCAAATCTGAATATCGCAAATACCGCCTCAAGACGGTCACCGGCCCTGATGATTTTGCCTCTATCCGGGAAGTTCTAAGCCGCAGATTGCAGCGGCTGGTGGCCGAAAAGAAGCGTTTGCCCGACCTGATTTTTGTTGATGGCGGAAAAGGCCAGCTAAGTGCTGCCCAACAAGTCCTCCAAAATCTTAATCTTCAATCCATTCCGGTTTGTTCCTTAGCCAAAAAAGAGGAGATTGTCTTTTCTGCCAATCATCCAGAAGGGCTTCGCCTTGACCCGACTTCAGGGACTTTAAAGCTTCTTCAGCGAATCCGGGATGAAGCCCATCGCTTTGCTATCAGTTTTCATCGCCAGCGGCGGTCAAAAAAAAGCCTGGCCTCTGAGCTGGACAGTATTCCTGGTCTGGGCCCGGTCAGTAAGAAAAAATTATTGCTGGCTTTTGGCCACCTGGCCGGTATCAAAAAGGCTTCGTTTGAGGAGCTAGCCGGAGTGGTCGGACCTAAATTGGCCCAGACAATCAAGCAGCAATTAGATGGGGTCGGGCCAGCCGATCTCTAATCTTATCAGCTGGTTACCGAGGCCCGACCCCATTTCATTGATTTTGCTTTTAATTCGGCCGGAATTCTGAGATAATTTTCAGGTTAGGAGGTCAATATGAATAAACTTCGCTCGAATCGCTACAAGCTGTCCCTAGGCTTGCTGGCCCTTTTCATCTGGCTGATTTTGCCTCTGGCCGCTGATGAGGGCATGTGGCCTTATAATCTTATTCCCAAAGATTATCTGGCCAAAAAATATAACTTTAAAGTAACTGACGACTGGCTCAATCATCTCCGTCTAGCCTCAGTCGCCTTTGGAGGTGCCTCAGGTTCTTTCGTTTCTCCTGATGGCCTGGTTTTGACCAATCACCATGTTGGCCGGGGTGCCATTCAGAATCTTTCCACTCCGGAAAGAGACCTGATCAAGAACGGTTTTTATGCCCCAACCAGAGACCAGGAGCTTAAATGCCGGGGGATGGTTCTTTCGGTGCTACAGGAAATTGAAGATGTAACCGACCGCGTGCTCTCAGCTGAAAAACCCGGGATGAGTCCGCAGGAAGTAATGGCCGCCCGTGATAAGGCTATTGCCGAAATTCAAAAAGAAGCCACCGAGAAATCAGGCCTCAGGTGCCAGGTGGTGTCGCTCTATTCCGGCAGTATGTACAACCTTTACAAGTATAAGACCTATAACGATGTCAGACTGGTCTTTGCCGTTGAAAACGATATTGCCTTTTTTGGTGGAGACCCTGATAATTTTACCTATCCACGCTACGACCTGGATATTTCTATTTTTAGAATTTATGAAAATGATCAGCCGCTGAAAACTAAGGATTATTTAAAATGGTCGACCACACCTCTTAAGGAAGGCGATCTGGTTTTCTGTTCGGGCAACCCTGGCTCAACCGGAAGGCTTTTGACCTATGACCAGCTCCTTTTCCTGCGCGATGTCAGCTATCCATTTAGCATTGAGAATTTAAAGAGAAGACAGGCTATTCTGCATGAATACGCTAATCGAGGTCCGGAGCAGCAAAGAATTGCCCGCAATACGATTTTTGGCATTGAAAACAGCCTGAAAGCCACTACCGGCTATCAATCAGGCCTGCTGGACAAAGACTTGATGGCTAAAAAACTGGCCGAAGAACAGCAGATCCGTCAGGCAGTGGCAGCCAATCCGGAACTGGCTAAGGAATATGGCCAGGCCTGGGAGGAAATCGCTCAAGCTCAAAAAGAATTCGCCTCCTTTTTCAAACAATATCAATTTTTTGAAAGAGGGAATGCCTTTAATACAGTCTATTTCAGTATGGCCAGATCTCTAATCAGAATGGCTGGCCAGAGAGACAGACAGGGCAGCCAGATGGCTGCCGGCGCCGGGCGAATGATGGGTGAAATGGGGCCCATTCCTGATGATTTTGAAATCTTAAAACTGACTGATTCGCTGAAACAGTTACAGGAACAACTGCCAGACCAGCAGGAAACTAAATGGCTGCTGGGCTGCCAGTCGCCAGAAGAAGTGGCTAAAGCTTTGATTACTGGAACCAAATTAAAGGATCCTGAATTCAGAAAAAAGTTGATGGAAGGCGGCTCTGAAGCCATTTATCAATCAGATGATCCAATGATCAAACTGGCTCTGATGATCGACCCCATTGCCCGGGGAGTTAGAGAACGATATGAAAACAGAGTGAGAGCAGTCGAAGTCAAAAACGGAACCTTAGTGGCCAGAGCTCTCTTCCGGCTCAAAGGAACTTCTATTCCACCTGACGCCACCGGGACTCTGAGGCTGAGCTTTGGCGTAGCTAAGGGCTATGTGGAAAATGGCAAAAAGATTCCTTTCCATACGACCTTGGCCGGCCTCTATGAAAAAGCCCAGAAATTTAACTATAAGGAACCTTATAGCCTGCCTGAAATCTGGTTAAAGAAAAAGCCTGCTCTTAACCTTAATACACCTATTAACTTTGTGGCCACTATAGACTCTATTGGTGGAAATTCCGGTTCGCCAGTGGTGAACAGAAAAGGCGAATTTGTGGGTGCTTTGTTTGATGGCAATATTCAATCGCTGCCAACCCGTTTCGTTTATGAAGAAAAGGTTTCGCGTTCGGTCATGGTTGACGGCCAGGCTTTGATTGAAGCTCTGCTCAAGATTTACGATGCCAAACCATTAGCTGACGAGCTGCTGGGCAAGTTGCCGACCAGATGAAGAGGTTTGATTCAAGAGTAAAAAAATTAAAATAATAGACCGACCGGAGTCCGGGCTTCAGCTTGAAGGATCAATCAGCAGAGCTGAGCCCGGACCCTTTTTTACTCGGAGATAAAGACCATGAAGAGCTGGACTGATTATCTCTGGTTTCAAACTGAAAAAAGGCAGGAGTTTATTAA
>Ga0208695_1000228_pt1 | contig 73478 bp, 74 predicted proteins | sample AD_UKC111_MetaG_FD_184449 | JGI IMG/M metagenome (GOLD analysis project Ga0208695, IMG submission 184449) | Active sludge microbial communities of municipal wastewater-treating anaerobic digesters from Hong Kong - AD_UKC111_MetaG (SPAdes)... | ecosystem: Engineered > Bioreactor > Anaerobic >... | reverse complement strand
ACTGACTTCAATCCTGCAACTGCTTGGAGGAGTCGGGCTATTCCTCTTCGGGATCAAACTGATGAGCGAAACCCTCCAGGATTTATCGGGAGAAAAGCTAAGAAGGCTTTTCTCAACCGTGACGAAGACCCCAGTGAGAGGAATCGGCGTCGGAATCGTGGTGACTACGCTCCTGCAAAGCAGCAGCGCCTGCACCGTTATGACCGTCAGCTTCGTTCACGCGGGACTGATGTCGCTTTACCAGGCGTTCGGCGTCATTATGGGGGCAAACATCGGGACCACGGTTACCGCCCAGCTGATCGCGTTCAAATTTGCGGATTTTGCCCTGCCGTTCGTCGGTATCGGTGTTCTTCTCTCGCTCTTTGGAAGGACGAAGCGGCAGAAGATCCTCGGGAACGGACTCGTCGGATTCGGTCTGCTTTTTCTGGGAATGAAAACGATGGAGGGGTCGATGGCCTTCCTTCGGGATCGAAAAGACATCTTCGTTGCCTTTTCGAACCATCCGCTGCTTGGGGTGCTAGCCGGGACGGGAATGACCCTTCTAGTCCAGTCCAGTGCGGCAACGGTCGGCCTGGTCATCGCGATGGCTTCCCAGGGACTTCTGGGACTGGATGCCGGAATTCCGATCATCCTTGGGGACAACATCGGGACCACCATCACGGCTGTCCTGGCATCGATTGGTGCTAACCGCGGAGCCAAGCAGGCGGCTGCCTGCCATGTCCTTTTCAACCTGATCGGCGTCGTCATTTTCATGTCCGTTTTTCCGCTGTTCAAGGGGGTTGTCGAGCTCACCTCGGGCTCGATTCCCCGTCAGCTTGCGAACTCACACACGCTTTTCAACGTGGCAAACACCCTGATCTTCCTGCCGTTCTCGCGTCCGTTCGTGACGATGGTCCAGAAAATCATTCCCGGAAAAGTGGCGGTTCTCGACATGGGTCCCCGGTTTCTCGACCGAAGGCTGATTTCGGCCACCCCGGCTGCCGCCGTCCATGCAGTCAGGCAGGAGCTCGTCCGCCTTGGGTTTTTGGCGGAGGAGATGCTTCAGAACGTTCACGCGGCTTTTGTCGAAAAAGACCCCAAAAAGGCGGAGGAGGTTTTCCAGACGGAAAAGCTGGTCAACCAGCTGACCCACGGAATTGCGCGCTATGCTGCAGAGGTCGGGCAGGCCAGTCTTTCCGAGGACCTCTCGTTGACCCTTGGAGCTTACGTTAACGGCGCTTCCGATATCGAACGGGTCGGAGATCACGCCACGAATCTGACGGAGCTCTTTGAGTATTCGCAAGAGAACCACCTTGTTTTTTCCGAGAAGGCGATGGCCGAATTCGAAGAGATGTTCACGAATGCCCGTCTCGCCTTTCACCTTGCGATTGAATCGATCCTGAACGAGGACGGCGAAGCCGCGAAGGAAGTCCTGGTCCTCGAAGACCGTGTCGATGCCCTGGAAAAGGAATTGCGGAAAAAACACATTGAACGGCTGAATACCGGCGCCTGCCAGCCCAGCGCGGGAGTGGTCTTTATCGACATTCTGAGCAACCTGGAGCGAATCGCGGACCACGGGAACAATCTTGCCCTGATGGTTCTGGATGTCATCAAGATGGACATGGAGGGAAAACGGGCCCATGACACCAAGGCTGCCGTTGCTGGGAATCCTTCAGGGGCTGACTGAGTTCCTGCCAGTCAGCAGCTCTGGGCATCTGGCGATTCTTCAGAACCTAATGGGATTTGAAAATCCCCCTTTTGCCTATGATCTTGTCCTTCATGGGGCAACTCTTTTGGCAACGCTGCTGTTTTTCAGGAAAGTGTGGCTGGGAGTGTTGCTGGATTGGCTGGAAGGGTGGAGACTCCCGCCGGAAAAAAGGTCTTCAGGGTGGAAAATCGGCTGGGCGGTTCTCGGCGGAACGGCCGTTACCGCAAGCGTCGGGTTTCCGCTGAAGGGGGCAGTTGAATCGGCGATGGGGTCGCTCTCCCTGGTCGGCGTTCTTCTTCTCGTCAACGCCGGGATCCTTTTTCTCGCCGGGAAAATGGCTGGCCGTTCAAAAGGGAAAGGCGTCAACCTGCCGATCGGTCTGGGAGTCGGTTTTGTCCAAGGGTTAGCGGTTTTTCCGGGCATCTCCCGTTCCGGGTCAACGATCTGCTCGGGGTTGTTCCTCGGCCTTTCACCCGAGGCGGCATTCGACTTTTCCTTCTTGATGTCTCTCCCGTCGGTCACGGGAGCGATCCTGTTGGAAGCACTCGATGCGGGAGGCCTGAAGGCCTTTGTTCTTAGTTTGCCTCAAGGCTGGTGGATCGGCGCTGGAGCGGCTTTTCTGTCAGGGCTTTGCGCTCTGTCGATCCTGAGAAAGGTTGTCATCAAGGGGCGCTGGAACCTTTTTGCCTGGTATACAGCGGGTGTTGGGCTTCTGGCCGTGTTTGCCGGATTGTGTGGGAGGGGTTGAAGCATGGCGATGGGAAAAAGCCCAGGATCCAGATGGTCGATCCTGGTCCTTGCGATCCTTCTGGGAACGATGCTGGGGGTCTACCTCCAGGGGGTGGACGCGACTCGGCCTCTTTTCAGGGATGTGACGCGTGCTGGATTTGACCTTCACGAAATCGATCTGATTTTTGGAACAGTCGGCTTGAAACTCTTCTTGAGATTAAACCTGGGGTCCCTGCTCGGTGGATTGTTTGGCCTTTGGATCATCCGCTGAACAAAAGAAGGGTTGATGAAATGAATTCTTTTATCCTTGCTTCAAAAAGCCCTCGGAGGGAGACCCTGCTCTCCGCTTTGGGCTGGAAGTTTCGGATAGTCGACCCCAAAGTGGTCGAGTTTCATTTGCCAGGAGAACCCCCTGAAAAAACCTGCAGGAGGCTCGCGATCGAGAAGGCCAGGGCGGTTTCACAAAGGTATCCGGAGAGCTTCGTCATCGGTGCCGATACGATCGTTGTGCATGAAGGGAAAATTCTCGGGAAGCCCAAAGATGATACGGAAGCCGCCGAGATGATCCGCGCTCTTTCAGGAAGTTCGCATGAGGTGATCACCGGAATCGCCCTCTGGAAAGGGGAGGGCTGCCTGGACGATATCGAGGTGACTCGCGTTACCTTCCGCCCCCTTTCCGAGGCGGAGATCGCGGCATACGTGGCAACGGGGGAAGGTCGGGACAAGGCAGGTGGCTATGCGATCCAGGGCCGGGGAGCTCTGCTCGTTTCCGGCATTTCCGGATGCTATTTCAATGTCGTGGGGCTTCCCCTGCACAGGCTGAGCCTCTTGCTGGAACGATTCGGGGTCCCCCTCGCCCGTCAATGGGAGGCACATCAATGAAGTTAAATCGAAATGGAGTGCACCTTTTCTTCCTGGTGGGGATCTTGTCCCTGTCCGCCCTGGGACTGGCGCCAAGGTGGAAGGCCGAACTGTCTCACCGCACTTTCGCCATGGTCATCGAAAGCACGGAAATCCAGAGCCTGTCGAGACAGGAAGGACTGCCGGTGGAGTCCCTGCTTAAGGAAATGAAAGGACAAAAGCTAGAAGGAGTCGCGGTCAATGAACTTACGGGGCTCGAGCTGATTGAAGGCCAATCGGGTTTCCTTTTCGGGCCGGTTGCGAAAGTTCCTGAGGCCAGAGCCCTTTTCCCGCGTGTTTCAGGAGACCTTGCGCTTATTGCCTTTTCTCGGGAACGTCCCTGGTCCGACGAAGCCCTGGCCTATCTGAAGGCAAAATTCCCAGGCCTTAAGGTGGTTTCGGCGTCCAGCATGGAATATGTTCTCCTGCCTCGTTCCGCGTATGAACTGGAAAAGGCGGGGGTCATCCCGGACTTCGAAGGACTGGAGCTGTCTCGAAGAGGAACTCTTCCGGTCCTCTACAGGCCGGTCCCATGTCCGGGTGCGGGAGGGGATCGCGTCGTCGCTTCCTTGGAGACCCTGGTAAACCGGAGGCCCGAAATCCGGGGGATCCTGCCGCAGGGGCTTTTTGTTCCGGGTGCGCCCGACATCGACCGTTTCGGGAAATGGATCCGGGAAAAAGGGCTTTTCCTGGCTCAGGCTGAATTTAGCCGGCAGTATGGGGCGGAAATCCTGAACCGGTTTTCCTACCCGGCCCTGGTCCCTCTCCATAGCGTGACTACGGATGAGATCCTAGTAAAGCGTATTTCCCGGGACGCAATCGTCGAAAGGATGATCCGTGCGTTTGTGGAGCGATCGGTCCCGCTGCTGCTTATCCGTTCTTACGAAATCGAAACGGGGGGCCGGTACGCAGCGGTCTTGTCCGATATGGGAAGGATTCGGACGGATCTGGAAAGAAGGGGGTATCAAAGCGGCTGGCCCGAACCCATCGGGGACTGGCCAAGAAGTCGGGCCGGGGCTGTTGCTTTTGGGCTGACGCTGGCTTTGCTCTGTTTACGCCTCTTTTTGAGGTTTTCCGGGAGAATCGATGCCCCTGCAGGGTTGCAGGAGGTCGCTTGGATCCTGGCCGGCGGGGGTATCCTGGCGTTTCTGATGCTTCACCTGCCGCTTGTGGCGAAGCTTTCCGGGGCTTTCGGCAGCGCCTTTTTGGCAACGGAAGTCTGTCTCTGGGCCCTTGGGGAATATCGCAAACCCGCTTTCGGACTGTTCTCTGCGCTCTTGCTGACGATCACGGGAGGGCTTGCTCTAGCATCCTTTTTCAGTACCCCGTTGACGATGCTCCGGATCCAGCCCTTTTCGGGAGTGAAACTCACCTTGCTTCTGCCGCCGCTATTGGTCCTTGCCCATGACTTTTGTTCCGGGATTTCCCCCGAAAGCGCCAGGAAGTTGATCGCCCGGCCGATGATCTGGCTGGAGTTCCTCCTGGTTTGCCTGATTCTCCTGGCGGCTGGTGTGTTGGCGCTTCGAAGCGACAATACAGCCTTCGTTGGAGGCTGGGAGAGAACTCTACGGGATTTGCTGGAAAGGGCATTGGTTGCCCGTCCAAGGACCAAGGAATTGTTTATCGGGTACCCCGCCTTGATTCTCTGGTACGCCATGGCTCGCGCCAACTGGGGGCGCCCCGCCTGGATCCTGCCGCGTGTCGCGGCCTCGATCGGTTTTGCCTCAGCCGTAAATAGCTTCTGTCATTTTCACACGCGTCTGCCGTTTATCCTTTTTCGGGTATTCAATGGCTGGTGGGCGGGGATCGCCATGGGATTGGTCCTGGTCGGCGTCCTGAGGTTTGCGGTATTTCCCCTGGTGTTCAAGTGGAGGTCGGTTCATTGGACGTAGTGCGCCGTTTCGAGGTGGCTCTCTGTGGCTATTATGGTTTCGGAAACCTGGGAGACGAGCTCCTAGCCCGGGCTGCCGTGCGGCTTCTTGAGCAATGCGGGGTTCCAAGGCAGAGGATCGTCGTCCTTTCCAACGATGCCGCAGAAACGGAACGTTTTCTGGGAACGGCTTCCGTGAACCGGTGGAACCTGAGAGCGGTGTTTTCAGTTCTGAGGGAAAGCCGGACGCTCCTTCTGGGGGGCGGCGGACTTTTCCAGGATACCACGAGCTCGCGGTCGCCGATTTATTATTGGAGTCTCGTGAGGATGGCAAAACTTGTGAACTGTATCCCCTGGTGCTTCGGCCAATCCGTCGGTCCCCTGAAAGGAAAACTCTCTCGGATCCTCGCAAGGGACGCTCTCACGCTCTGCAAGAAAAGAGGAGTCCGTGACCGCTTTTCTCTCGAGGAACTGAAAAACTGGGGGTTGGATGCATTCCTGTCTCCGGATCTGGTATTCGGACTGGAGCCTTTCCCGATCGCCCGGAGCACGGGAGGCACACGAATGATCCTGAACATCCGGCCGTGGAGAAACGGGCTCCCCGAGCGGCTCGCGGAAAACGCACAAGAATATGCAAGAGCGCTCGGCCTGTCAATTCGAGGGATCTCCCTGTCGGATGAGGATACAAAGACAATGGAGGACCTTGCCCGCCGTGGGTTGCTGGAGGTTGAAGGGATCGATCGATGGGATCCGAAAAGGCTGGATTCCATCACCTTTCCGGAAGGAAGCAGGAAAGCCATTGGAATGAGGCTTCATTTCTGCATTCTGTCAGCGATGGCGGGGATTCCTCTGCTGGCGGTTCCCTACGATCCAAAAGTGCTCGGATTTGCCGAAATCCTGGGGATACCGACCTGGAACCCAGGAATGCCGTTTGCGGTTCCTGCCGAAAATTCTCTTTTAGGAATCGCCGTCCTGCGTGAAGAGGTCGCCAGAATTTTCCGGGAAACCTATCAAAGCCTCGGGGAGAGATGATGCGGATGGATCGGAACCAGATCCTGGAATTGAAGAAGACGGCCATTGAAGTGCGCAAGGACGTGGTGCGAATGACCGGGTTGAGCCGGGCGTCCAATCTAGGTGTTTCTCTGGCAGTGGTGGATGTCTTGACCGTGTTGTATTTTTACAGTCTGTCGCTGAACCCGGACGATCCCAAGTGGCCGGAACGGGACCGGCTGATCCTGGGAAAATCGGACGCGGCGCCCGCGCTTTATGCCATCCTTGCGCGGAAGGGCTTCTTTGACCGGGAAGAGCTTTGGAGCTACCGGAGGCTGGGAGCGATGCTGCAAGGGACTCTTGATCCCAGGAGAACGCCGGGGGTCGAGGCTCCCGGGAGCGGTCCTGGCCTTTGCCTGGGGATTGCGAACGGGGTAGCCGCGGCCTGCCGGGCGGATCATATTCCGGCCAGGGTTTTCTGCTTCATCGGGGACGATGAGCTTCGTGAAGGCTCGATCTGGGAGTCCGTTCAAACGGCCTCGACCCTTCGCCTGGGAAACCTGACGGCGGTTGCGGAAGTTTACGACCGGGAACCCGAAGAGGGAGAGGACGACCTTGGGTTTCCGAAAAGGGCCGCTTTGCGCTTTGAAGCCTTTGGCTGGAAAACCGTCGTTTGCGACGGGCACAATGTTGAGTCTCTGACGGAGGCCTTTTCCCTGTGCGGCCTACAGAAGGAAACCCCCTTGGCCGTCATCGCGAAAACCCGCTGGGGAAAAGGAATCTCTTTCCTGGAGAAAAAAAATTTCCAGGCCCCGATCGCCCCAAACCGGGAACGGGTGGAGAATGCGCTGCTTGAGCTTGAAAAAGAAGGGAAACGTCTCGCGGAGGAGAAGCAAGGATGAACGAAGAAAAAGTGCAGCCTGGCATGGAAGAAACCGTTCTTGAAGTCATCCGGGAACTGGCGACGCTGGATTCTTCCCTTTTCCTCCTGTCGGCGGGGAGCGAAAGAGAAGTTTTTCTGGAAGATTTTGCCCAGAATCATCCGGATCAATTTCTTTCGCCAGGCTTATCTGCAAAGGACACAGTGCTTCTGGCAGTGGGCCTGGCTCTCTCAGGACGGAGGGTGCTGATCCATTCTCGCTCCCCCCTGCTCGTGTTCCAGGCTTACGACGCGATTCGGTCGGCGATCGCGATTCCGTCTCTGCCGGTTGGTTTTCTTCTGACTCGCGCGGGCTTTACGGGAGGAGAGGATGGGACCCTGTCCCAGGTTCTTGAAGATCTTGCTTTCTTGCGGGCCCTCCCGAACGTTTCGGTCCTGGTGCCCGCGGACAGTCCTTCGGCTGGACAGCTTCTCAGGGAAGCCGTCAGGGGAAGCGGGCCGTTCTTTTTCCGCCTTTGCCAGACTCCGCTTCCGGTCCTTCAAAGGCACGACAGCGCAGTCTGCCAGCCGGGAGGCGCATCGATCCTGCGGGAAGGGGACGGGGTCACCCTCTGTGCCTGTGGTACGATGGTGCACGAAGCCCTAAAGGCATCCACGATCCTCTCCCAGCAGGGGATTGAAGCGGAGGTGATCGACTGCTATTCGATCAAGCCTCTTCCCGCGCAGTCGATCACGGCCTCCGTCAGAAGAACGGGATGTTGTGTCGTTGCGGAAGAGCATACGACCGCCGGGGGCCTGGGAAGCGCGATCGCGGAACTCGTTTGTCAGTCCTCTCCCGTGCCGGTAAAGTTCGTTTCCGTACAGGACCGTTTCGGCCAGAGCGGAGGAGCTGAAGAACTTCTGGAGTACTATGGCCTTTCCTTCAAGGAAATCCTGAGCGCCGCATCGCAGGCCTGGACGATGAGGAGGCGTTAGATTGGAAATACGGATGTCGGGTGTCACGAAAACATTCGGAGAGGATATCACCGCCCTGGAGGACGTTTTCCTCAGCGTCCCCAAGGGGGATTTCGTGTATCTCGTGGGTCCCACCGGCTCCGGAAAGACGACCCTGTTGAGGATTTTAAACCGGGAACTCCTGCCGACCCGCGGACAGGTTCTCGTCGGAGAGTACAACCTGCGGAAGTTAAGGCGGACAAAGGTTTGCCAGTATCGGAGAGCCATCGGGATGGTCTTCCAGGATTACCGCCTGCTGGAAGAACGCACTGCCCTCGAAAACGTCGCTTTTGTTCTCGAGGCAGTCGGGGCCCCTCGAAGAGAAGCTCTCGACCGTGCGGGGGAAGTCCTTGACTGCGTTGGGATGTGGAGGCGGAGGTTCCTTTATCCCAGGGAACTTTCGGGCGGGGAACAGCAGAGGGTGTCCATCGCCCGAGCGATTGCGAACGATCCCCGCCTGCTGTTGTGCGATGAACCAACAGGCAATCTCGACCCCCAGACGGCCGGGGAAATCATGCAGGTTCTGCTTTCGATCAACGCTTCGGGAACCACGCTGATCATGGCGACGCACAATCGGTATCTTGTAGATGCATACAGGCAAAGGGTTGTTGAGCTCAAGATGGGAAGGATCGTTCGTGATCAGGAGAGGGGCAGGTACGACATCGATGAGGAGCTTTAGTTTCGCCTTTCGCGATACCGTCAGACTGATCCGCCGGAGCCCGGGTATAAGCGGGCTGACGTTTTTGACGGTACTCGTCGTTTTCTTCTTTGTTGGATGCAGTTTTCTCCTGGCGCTGAACACGCGGCACGTCATCTCCGTGGTGGAGGGGGAACTGGTCGTCCAGGCCTACCTTCAGCCCAAGGCTGACCTCGACGGACTCGCGAAAAAGGTTGAAAAGATGCCGCATGTGAGAGGCGTACGCCCGATTTCACCCGAGCAGGCGCTGGAGCTCCTGAAAGCCCGCCTGGGAAATCAGAGCGCCGCGGTAACGCTCCTGGGAGAGAATCCCTTGCCGGCGAGCCTGGAAGTCCGGGTGGACAAGGCTTCCAGCGTTTCGGGGATCGCCCGCGAACTGGTCTCCATGCCCGAAGTGGAAGACGTAGTCTACGCCGGGAAGGTAGCCGAGAAGCTTGCCCGTCTATCCCGGTTCGCCGAGATTTTTTCACTCTTCCTGCTGGTTTTTGCAGGACTTGCAGGGGCTCTTGTGCTTTACAACACGATCCGGGTTGCTATTTACTCCAGGAAGCAGGAAATCGAAGTGATGCTTCTGGTTGGAGCCATGCCCGGCTTCGTCGCTCTGCCCTTCGTCCTTCTCGGGCTCTTCTGGGGGCTTACCGGAACCCTTGCCGCTTCCGCGGTGCTGGGGCTTCTGTACAACTCCTTCGTGAATTCCGTCCAGAATACGCTTCCCTTCATCCAGCTGGTCGACAACCCGCAACTTTACCTGAAGCTGGCTCTTGTCCTGATCGGCGGCGGAATTTCCCTAAGCTGGCTCTGCAGCTGGATCGCGGTCGAAAGGCATATTTCCGAAGCCATGAAGCCTTCCTGAAGGGAGCCGAATGATGAACATTCGAGCATTTCGGGCCATCCTTCTGATCGCCCTTTTTTCCCTCGTTCCGGTGGGGTTCCCTTCGTTTGCTGCCTCAGCCGCTTCGGACCTGGAAGAACAGATCCGAAAAGAAGAGGCTCGCCTTTCCGAGCTGCAGGGGCAGGTGACGATGCACCGCAAAAAACTGGATGAAGCAAAGGTCAAGGAAAAGAGCGTGTTGGCGAAACTTCAGGAATACAACGAAAAGGTGGCCTTGACAGGACAACGGATCAACGTGATGCAGCTAAAGCAGAAACGGGTTGAAATCCGGATCGCGGAGCTGACCAAGGAGATTGCCTACACGGAAGGGCAGATTGAAGAATTGAAGGCGGCCTTGGCGGCCAGGATGAACGCGATCTATCGCTACGGCGGGATCGCTGAGCTCAACCTTTTCTTTTCATCGAGCACGATCAACGAGGCGATCGTCAGTTCGTATCTCTTGTCCAGAATTGCGGACCAGGATCGGGAAATTTACGGGAAATACATGGACCGGATCAGGCGGCTGGAGCAATCGAGGCGCGATCTCGGCGTTCAGACCCAACGCCTTTCGGAACAGAAACGGGAACTCGAACTGGAAAGAAACGAACATCGGAAGGCGGTGGAGGAAAGCAGCCGGTACCTCAGCCAGGTGAAAAGGGAGAAGGAGCTGCATGCCGCTGCAGTCCAGGAGTTGCTGAAGGCTCAGCGAGAACTGGAAGGCAAGGTGCGAAGCCTGCTGGAGCAAAAAAGACGACTGGCGAAACGGACACCCGGCCAAGTCATCCCTTCCTACAGGGGAGGATCTCTCCCATGGCCGACGACGGGGAGAGTGGAAAGCGAGTTCGGCATGCGGGTGCACCCTCAGTTCAACACGAAGATGATGCACACGGGAATTGACATCGCGGCTCCGATCGGTACCCCCGTCATCTCCGTGGCGGCTGGACAGGTTCTTTTCGCCGGGTGGATGAGGGGCTACGGTCAGACGGTCATCATTGATCATGGAGGAGACTTGTTAACAATCTACGGACATCTTTCCCGGATGGATGTCGGGGAGGGACAGTCGGTCACCGCGGGACAGATCATCGGGGGCGTGGGAAGCACGGGGATTTCAACCGGAAGCCATCTCCATTTCGAAGTGCGAATCAACGGAGCTGCAAGAAACCCGAGGGCGTACCTTCGCGCCCGATAGAGCGAACGCTTAGGATGTGATCCGGAATGTGGAAACGAGCACGAGATTTGATCGCAGGCATTTTGATCGGGATTCTCCTTACCGGTGTATGGGTTTCAGCCAGGGCGGAGAGCGGGACAGACCTGTCGAGCGTAATTCCCTTCAGCGCCCAGGCGCTCTGGCTGATGAAGCAGACCCGTTCGCTTCTAGAAACCTACCACGTGGACGGAGACAAGCCGGTCGAGGAGAAAAAGCTGCTTTACGGTGCTGTAAGAGGGATCCTGCAGGCCTGGGGGGATCCTTACACGCGGTTCCTTGACCCTGCCCAGCTGAAGGAAGAAGAAATCGAAGTCCAGGGAGAATACGGGGGACTTGGCATCTACATTGCCCAGAAAGATGGAAGAACGCTTGTGGTCAGCCCGATTGAAGGAACCCCCGCCGAGAGGGCCGGGATCAAGCCGAACGACGAGATCGTCAAAATCGGGGAAGAAGTGATTCTCGGTTGGGATCAGGACCGGGTCGTAAAGGCCCTGAGGGGACCTGCCGGCACGAACGTGACCATCTGGATCCGCCGTGAGAAGGAAGAGCGGCTTTTGAAATTTGACCTGAAAAGGGAGAATATCGCCCTGAAAACGGTCAAGCTGGAAAAGCTGGAGGATGGCCTGGTCTACATCCGGCTAAGCTTTTTCAACGAGAAGACCGCTGACGAAATGAGAAAGGCGCTTGCCCAGGCAAACGGCATGAAAGCCAAGGGGATCGTGCTGGATTTGCGTAACAATCCCGGCGGATTGCTGAATGCGGCAACCGATATTGTCGATATGTTTGTCGACGAAGGCGTCATCGTCGGCATGAAGGGCCGTTTCGAACGGGCGAACGAGGTGATTTACGCCACAAAGGGGACCCAGACCCGCCTGCCGCTCGTGGTGCTGGTGAACGAGGGGAGCGCGAGCGCTTCCGAGATCGTTTCTGGAGCCCTGAAAGACCTGAAAAGGGCAAAAGTCGTCGGGAAGAAGACATTTGGCAAAGGATCCGTTCAGACCCTGTTCCATCTTTCAGACGGCTCGGCGATGTTCATCACGATCGCTCGCTACTACACGCCCTCCGGGCTGGTCATCGATCACGTCGGGTTGAAGCCGGACCTTGTCGTAGAAGGGGAGCCGAACAGGGATCACAGGAAGGACATCCAGCTTCAGAAAGCCATCCAGGAACTGAAGAAAAAGCCTGGGAAACAGGGCTGAAAGGCATTGGCCGCTGGAGTGGAAGGAATTGCCGGCAATATGAACGGGACGCGCAAGGCGAAAAGAAGCAAAACCCAGTTCCTTTGGGTCGTTACGTTTCTGATGCTGGCAGCGGGCATCCTTCTCGTCGGAGCAGCAAGTCTGCGATCCTGTAGAGGGGTTACACCCCAAACAGAGGGGGCACAATCGGTTCAACTGCAAGTCGGGGGTGTCAAGAATGGAGAACCTCTCCCCGAAGAAACACCCGGGAAGGCGTCCGAGGAACTTATTAAGAGAGCCATTGTCCTGATCGTCGATGATGTCGGGTTTTCTCTTTCGTCCGCGAAGGAGCTTCTGGAAGTGAAGGTCCCGTTGACCTGGAGCATCATTCCATACCAGAGTCATAGCCTTTCTTCCCTGAAACTGGCGAAGGAACACGGAATCCCCGCGATGCTGCACCTTCCCATGGAAGCGGAGGTGGACAGGCCCGGCCTGAAGTACCAGGTCAACCTTGAAATGGACTCCGAATCCCTTCGGCGTTTTGTCAAAAGTGCAGCGGGATCGCTCCCCGGGGTGATCGGCGTCAATAACCATCGAGGATCGCGGGCCACCTCGACCCCGCGAGTCATGGAGGCGGTTCTCTCGGAAATTCAGGAATTGGGGCTGATTTTTGTCGACAGCCGGACAAGCGGGAAAAGCGTTGCCTTCCGGATGGCCCGGGAAATGAAGATCCCGACCCTCCAAAACGAGGTCTTTCTGGACCATGAAGCAAGTCCGGAATCGATGCGAAAGGCCCTGGAGCGGGCCTTCTCGATCGCGAGGAAAAAGGGGACTGCCGTGGTGATTGCGCACGCACGGCCCGAAACGCTGAAATTCTTGAAAACCCTGAGCCAAAGTCGGCCGGAAGATATACAATGGATCACTGTGCCTGAAGCCGTTCGACGATCTCCAGGTTCAACTCAAGGAGGAATGAAGCAGTGAAAGGAAAAGCTGAAGTCATTATCGGCGCCCAGTGGGGCGATGAGGGCAAGGGACGGATCGTGGATGCCCTGGCGGACCGCGTGGATGTTGTTGTGCGGTACCAGGGAGGAGCAAACGCTGGGCACACGGTGGTCGTGGAAGGGGAAAAACATGTCTTCCACCTTTTGCCTTCGGGAATGCTGTATCCGGGGAAAACATGCGTCATCGGAAACGGCGTCGTTGTCGATCCGGAGCAATTCCTGTCTGAAATCGGTGAGCTCAGGGAGAAAAGGAAGGACAAGGCGAGGCTGGTCCTTTCGGAGGCCTCGCACGTTGTCATGCCGTACCATAAAATCATCGACGAAGCCGAGGAGAAGCGGCGTTCCAAGGGCCGGAAAATCGGGACGACCAAGCGGGGAATCGGTCCCTGTTACGCGGACAAAGTCAACCGGATCGGCATTCGGGTCGGGGACCTTCTGGATCCCGACTCCCTGAGGATGAAAATTATTGAGAACCTCGAGATAAAAAACCTCCTCCTGACGAGGATCTTCAACCTGCCCCCCATCCCCTTCGATGACCTGATGGAGAAAGCGCTGGACTGGGGGCAGCAGATGCGGCCCTACATTGGCGACGGAACGGCCATCGTTAATGAAGCACTCGACAAGGGGTGCGGGGTCCTTTTTGAAGGGGCCCAGGGAACGCTTCTGGACATCGACCACGGAACCTATCCCTTCGTGACGAGCTCAAGTGCCGCAGCGGGAGGGGCTTGTATCGGAAGCGGAATTGGTCCGACACGGATCGACCGGGTGCTGGGGGTCGCGAAAGCCTATTGTACCCGTGTGGGAGAAGGTCCCTTCCCAACCGAGGAACTGGGTGAAATCGGAGAACGTCTTCGGGAGGCAGGGGGAGAATACGGGGCCACGACCGGAAGGCCGAGGCGATGTGGCTGGCTGGACCTGGTTGCATTGCGTTATGCTGCCCGTATCAATGGGCTTGGCGGAATTGCCCTCACCAAACTGGATGTCCTGACCGGTCTAGAACAGATCAAGGTTTGCACTGCGTATGAAATTGAAGGCCGACGGTACGAGATCCTTCCTTCTCGCCTGCCTGAAAGGGAGGAAATCCAGCTTCATTACGAATCCCTCAAGGGCTGGAAGGAGGATCTATCCGATTGCCGGCGTGTTGAAGACCTGCCGCCGGAGGCGAGGGAATATGTTCGGTTTATCGAGGAGAACTGCAAGGTCCCCGTTGTTCTGATCGGTGTCGGAAGCGGGAGGGAGCAAACCATTCTTTGCGGTTTATAGGGGATTGGTTTTCCCGAGGAAAGGACCAGCAAAACAGAAAAAGTGGCAGGCCCCTGGGCCTGCCACTCGTCTTTCCTTGGTGGGCGACACAGGGATCGAACCTGTGACTTCTTCCGTGTGAAGGAAGCGCTCTTCCGCTGAGCTAGTCGCCCTGGAACGCAGGGTATTATACCGGGCTAAGGCAGGGTTGGCAAGGCGGTTTGAAGAAATCATTTCTTTTCAATCGGTGACTGAATGCTATAATATGATAATGAAGCAAAACGATTTATTCAGTGGGGGGATGAAGATGACGGCGTTTGACATGAAGAGCGCTCTGAAGCTTGCAATTCATTCCGAAATCGAGGCGAGCGAGTTCTACCGGACCTGGGCAGCGAACACGGACAAGCCCCACTTGGCTGAAGAGTTGAACAAGATCGCTGATTGGGAAACCTGCCACCGGGATTCGCTCATGACCTACTACACGGAACTCTACGGGGAAAAATTCGAACGTGATCCGAACCTCGTCGTGGATCCGGCCCTGAAGGTCCAGGCGGATGAATTCAAAAACTCCTATTCCCTTCTGCGGATCGCCTCGGCCGTCTACGTTTCAGAGATGAGGGCAGCGGAACTTTACGGAAAAATGGCCGAACAGACGGAGGGGTCTGCCCGGAAAATGTTTCAGGAGCTGAAAAGCATGGAAGAAGGGCACATGGGAACCGCAAGGAAAAATTATGAGGAAATGCGGGAGCACATCCAGGGGTTCCATGCATTTTAAGTGTTAAGGGGGCAGTCAAAACCGGGCGAGAAGCCCGGTTTTGACTTTAATGTATCCATTATAAGATATGCATTTTTTTGCTGACAAGTGGTTGATCCGGTTGTATGATTTAAACGTAGAAAAACACCCTGGGGGAAGCGCCTTGTTGAAAGAGCGGTATGAAAACCTGTCTAGGATCGATGATTTCTGGGCTGAAATTGGCTTTGAGCGTTGGCTCGGCTTTGGCCTGGGTGGGGTCTACAGGAGAGTCACGTTCAGGAAGGGGGCTCTCCTGGGAGAAGTCGCCCGCTATTACGCGGATGATTACATTGTCTGGGAGCACGAGGGGGAACGGAGCGTTGAAAGGATCCTGCGCGAATGGAAAGGGTCACCTGAGGTTATGGCGCACCGGATCCTTCTCCTAGGAGACACGACTTGGCCAAAACACCGGCAGAAGGCGTTCCTCTGGGGATTTCGAGGCTGGGTGGAGATCTACTGCCTTTGCCTTGGAGACAAACCTCACAAGCGATTTGCAGACCTTGCCTACTGGGCATTGATGGGACTCGATTTTGCTTCAAAGAACAAAAATGGAAGATCCGGTTTGGAGGTGGTGCCTGCTCCAGGGGGTGAAACAGGAAGGACCAGATAAATATATTAAACGGAGGTGAAATTTGGGATGTTGACGACGCTTTTTGTCATTGCTGTGGTTTTCTTTGTTGCGGCTTTCATGCTTTATGGAAAATTCCAGAAGAACCTGTATGGTCTCGATGACAAGAACGACACTCCTGCGAAGGTGTATTTCGATGGGATGGACTATGTGCCAACTCATCCAGCGGTACTTCTCGGCCACCATTTCGCTTCGATCGCTGGAGCCGGGCCGATCGTTGGTCCTATCACGGCGGCTTCAATGTTCGGGTGGCTTCCCGCCTACCTCTGGTGCCTGATCGGCTCCGCTTTCCTTGGCGGCGTCCACGACGCTGGGGCTCTTGTTTCTTCAATCCGGCACAAGGGGCTTTCGGTTGGCGAGGTCGTGGATCACTGGATCGGGCACCGGGCGAAAAAGATCTTTCTTACCTTCACGTGGCTTGCCCTTACCCTTGTGATCGCCGTTTTCCTCGAGCTGGCCGCAAACACGTTTGCTGCAGACCCGGCAGTCGCCTTTTCCGGCCTCCTCTATATCGGCCTTGCGGTAATTTTCGGATTTTTGATCTACCGCAAGGGCGTCTCCCTGCTTGTGATGACCCTAATAATGGTTCCGATCGTCATCGGGGCCATTTTCTACGGGAACTCGGCCGAGTGGGTCCAGCAGTCCTTTTCTTTTCCCAACACAGTCTGGCGCTGGGTCCTGATTGTCTATATTTTTGCGGCTTCCGTCCTTCCGGTCTGGCTTTTGCTCCAGCCCCGCGACTATCTTGCCTCCTACCTGCTTTACTTCTCTCTGTTCATCGGAGCGGTGGGCATGGTTTTCGGTGCGAAGAGCTTTGAAGTGGCGCTTCCGGCTTTCACGGGATTCTCTGGCCCGAAAGGGGAACCCCTGTGGCCCCTGCTGTTCGTTGTCGTTGCCTGCGGAGCCATTTCGGGCTTCCACTCTCTCGTCGGAAGCGGAACGACCGCAAAGCAGCTGCGGAAGGAAACCGACGCGATCGGTGTGGGATACGGTGCCATGCTGATCGAGGGCCTTGTGGCGGTTATCGCGATCGGCACGATCATGATCGGCGGCGGAATGCTGAAAGGCGGCCCCACGGTGACCTACGGGATCGGACTGGGGAAGTTTGCCGCCCTGATCGGTATCCCTGAAAAAATCGGGACTTCCCTGGGGCTTCTCGCCTTGAACTCGTTCATCCTGACCTCCCTTGACACGGCGACTCGTCTTGCTCGTTACCAGCTCCAGGAGTTCACCGACATGAAAGTCGACCGTTACACGGCAACCGCGATCGGAGTTGCGGTTGCCGCGGTCCTCGTGTTCATGAAGACCGGCGGAAAACCGGCGTGGCAGCTGATCTGGCCTGTGTTCGGAGCCTCCAACCAGCTGGTGGCGGCTTTGGCCCTTCTTGCAATTGGTGTTTGGATCATCAAGGGCCTCAAGAAGAGCGCGAACTTTGTCATGATCCCGATGGTCTTCATGCTCGTCACGACAATCGCGGCCCTCTTCCTGCTCATCAAGGACAATTTGAGCAACCTGATCCTTTCTGGAATTTCCGTCGTGCTGCTCCTGCTAGCGGTGATGCTTGTCAAGGAGGCCTGGACTGCCCTGAAGAAAGCCTAAGGGGCCTCGCTTCTTTCAGGCTCTGTTCCGACTTGATGGAGAAACGAAAAAGTCCAGGGAGGGCAACAGCCCTCCCTGGACTTTTTCGTAAATCGTCTTTTACTTTTTCAATCCCGGAACACTGAAACTTTTGGCTCCCCAGGATTTTCCCTTCAACGGCTTCCCCTCGATCAGGTGAACGAAGCGGCTCAGGCATTTTGGACATTTCAGTGTCGAAGGCTTCTCTTCGAGTTCGAATTCGTGGTTGCAGTTCAGACAGCGAAATTTTGCCATGCCGATCCTCCTCCTTCTCCCAGAAGTCAAGTCTACCGGTTAGGACCTCAATATTATAAGGGAAACCAGGCCTCAGCGGAATTGAAAAGAATATTTTGAAATGAAAGAGATCTATTCCGCGATTATAGCAATAAAAATACAGATAGAGGTATAATACCGACATGATCCGAGAATGGGAGGGATTCCATGAAGAAGATCGGATTCAGTGTGCCCGACATGTCGTGCGCCCATTGTGTGGAAAGAATCCGGCGAGCCCTCAAGGAAGTCGGAATCGATGCAGAGATCGATCTTCAGAACAGGACTGTGATCCTGGATGAGAAGGATGAAGAGAAAGGCCGCAGGAGGCTCGAAGAAATCGATTATCCCGTGAAAAGTCGGTTTGATGCCGGGAAATAAGGTTGCAACGAGAGACCGCCTTTTCCGTCATGAGGTGAATGGATGGCAAACGAACTGTCGATCGTTCTTTGCGGTGCGGCTGGACAGGGAGTCCAGACCGTCGAGGTGTTGCTGGTGAAAGCCTTGGGAAGCAGCGGCTACCACGTTTTTTCTACAAAAGAATCGATGTCCCGGGTCAGGGGAGGCAACAACTCGACGGAAATCCGAATCTCTGAGGTTCATAGGGAAGCCTTTGTCGACCGGATCGACCTTTTAGTTCCGATCAACGGAGGTCTTCGCAAGAATATCTGGAAGCGGCTTGACAGCTCCACAATCGTGCTTGGAGATCGGGAAGAACTAAAGGAGGAATTCGAGGGTAAGGAAATCCGCTTCATCGACGTCCCCTTTCTTGGGATTGCCCGAGAAGCCGGCGGAGCTGTCACCGCGAACAGCGTCGCAGCAGCGGTTCTTTGCGCTCTTTTCCGGATCGATTTTCCGATCCTGGAAACCTTGCTGAGGGAAAGGTTTGCGAAAACCCCTGAAATGCTTGAGAAGAACCTTCTTTCTGCAGAGAAAGGGTATGAACGGGGAACGATTCTTCTGGAAAAAGGGGAATTCGGCCTGACCCTTCCAAAACCCGATCCATGTTGGAGACCGCTTTTGATGGACGGGCACAAGGCTGTTTCACTTGGGTCTCTCGCCGGCGGCTGCAATTTCGTGACCGCCTATCCCATGTCACCGGGCTCCGGCGTGTTGGCCTTCATGGCGCAAAACGCTTCCCGGTTCGAGATCGTTGTAGAGCAGGTTGAAGATGAGATTTCCGCAGTCAACATGGTTCTCGGCGCCTGGTCCGCGGGGGGACGTGGAATGGCCACAACCTCCGGCGGCGGTTTTGCCCTCATGGAAGAGGGGATTAGCCTTTCGGGCGTGGCGGAAATTCCCCTGGTGATTCACCTTGGACAGAGGCCGGGACCGGCGACCGGAATGGCAACCCGAACGGAGCAGGCGGACCTCGAGTTGGCCCTGTACGCGGGACACGGTGAATTCCCTAGGGTTCTGTTTACACCCGGAAACGCCGAGGAAGCGTTCGAGCTTTCCAGGTTGGCCTTCGACTGGGCGGATCGATACCAAGTCCCTGTTTTCATCCTGACGGACGAATACCTTCTGGACAGCATCTTTGAACTGGAAAACCTCGAGGTGGGGAAAACGGACTTTTCCCACCACTTTGTTGAAACCGAGCCGGGCTACGCGAGGTACCGTGTGACGGAGAGCGGCGTTTCTCCAAGGGGGATCTTTCGCCACGGCAGAGGGCTGGTCCGAATTGATAGCCACGAACACGATGAGAAAGGACACATTGAGGAAGATTTTGACGTCAGGGAGCGAATGCAGAAAAAACGCATGGCAAAATTGCGGCTCCTTGAAGAGGCAGCTCTGCCTCCAACAGTGAGGGGAAATCCAGGATCCAAAACGCGGGTCTTTTGCTGGGGGTCAACCGGTCCAATCGTGGCAGAGGCACTTGAGAGGCTTGGGGACAAGGATGTCTGCATGGTGCACCTGAAACAGGTCTACCCGCTTCACAATTCAATCCAAAATCTTGTGGAAGAGGCCCATCGAATCGTTGTTGTGGAGGGGAACTCAACAGGACAGCTCGCGCGACTGATCCGGCTCCATACCGGGAGAAATGTAGAAGGCAGGATTTTGAACTTCAGGGGACACCAGTTTTCTGTGGAAGAAGTTTCCGAGGGACTCCGGAAATTCCTGGAGGGAGGCGGGGAAAATGAATCCAAGAGAATACGATATTGAGCCCGTAGACCTCTCCTGGTGCCCCGGTTGCGGCAATTTCCAGATCCTTTCCGCCCTGAAGGAGGCGCTGGCGGAATTGGAGATCCTTCCCCAGGATGTCGTGCTGATCTCCGGAATCGGCCAGGCGGCAAAAACTCCCCATTTCATGAAAGGACACATCATCCAGGGACTTCATGGAAGGGCGCTCCCCGTGGCGACAGGAGTGAAAGCGGCAAACCCGGAACTGACGGTTCTTGCGATTGGCGGCGATGGAGATATGTATGGGGAAGGCGGCAACCACCTGCTTCATACCATACGAAGAAACCCGGACCTGACGAATCTTGTCCACAATAACATGGTCTACGGGCTGACGAAGGGACAAGCCTCGCCCACAAGCCCAGTGGGTTTGAAAACTCCGATCCAGGTAGAGGGAGTCTTCTCGGAACCGCTCAATCCCGTCGCCCTGGCCATATCTCAGGGGGCTTCCTTCGTAGCGAGAACGTTTTCCGCGGACACCGAACTTACGAAGGAAGTGATCAAGGCGGCAATCCTGCACAAGGGGTATGCACTCGTTGATATTTTCCAGCCCTGCGTTTCGTTCAATAAGGTGAATACGTACAAATGGTTCCGGGAAAATACGATCGTGATGGAAAGCAGCTCAGAAGAGCAGGGAGACCGCAAAAGGGCGATGGAACTGGCTCTTTCGGGTCCTCCTTTTCCTCTTGGGATCCTGTATCGGGAGGCGTCCGGGAGGCCATCTTTTGAAGACCGGCTCCAGGCCTATCGAAGAAGCAAGGATCCCCTCTGGAAGAGACCCCCGGATCTTGCTGGCATAGCGGCCTATATTGAAACCCTCAGGGAGGGGTAGCTGAAAGGAGGCAGGGAATCATGGCGGAAGAAAGAATCAAGCCGGGTGACATCTTAAAGGATTTTCTTCTGTTCGACCAGGAGAATAAAGAATGGAAACCTTCGTCTTTCAAGGGGAAGAGAATTCTGCTTTCCTTCCACCCTCTCGCCTGGACATCCGTTTGCGCTGATCAGATGAAATGCCTGGAAAGAGACATGGCGGTTTTTGAAAACCTTGGAACCGTGCCGGTCGGCATCAGTGTGGATTCGGTCCCCTGTAAGGCTGCCTGGGCAAAAGAACTTAAGCTGGAAAAGCTGAAGATTCTATCGGATTTTTGGCCTCACGGGGCAGTTGCGAAAGAGCTGGGGCTTTTTCGTGAAAAAGAAGGATTCTCGGAGAGGGCGAACGTGCTGGTCGACGAAGAAGGAGTCGTCGTGTTCTCCAAAGTCTACCCCTTGTCCAACTTGCCTGACCTGCAGGAGATCGTTCATTTTATTAAGGAACTGCACCATGCCGGGGTTGACGGGAATGTCCCGGCGAAGCAGTGCATGGTGGACCTAAAAGGGAATTCGCTTTGCGTCGACGATTCGAGAAACACGGGGATTCAATCCACCTCTGACCATCACCTTGGCGGGGTGGATTAAGGAGATGTAGGCCATGAGTCCAGAAAGAGGAGCCCCTGCACCGGAATTCAAGCTTGAAGCCGCTGGGGGAAAAACGTATTCTCTGTCGGACTTTCGGGGCAAATGGGTAGTTCTGTTCTTTTACCCCAAGGACGGGACCAAAGGGTGAACGGAAGAGGCGGTTGCCTTTTCGGGCAGGATGCCTGAGTTTGAATCGGAAAACGCCGTTGTGATCGGAATCAGTGCCGACTCTGTGAAATCCCATGAGCGGTTCGCTCAAAAAAACGGCATCACGACTCTCCTCCTGAGCGATCCTGACCAGAACTTGATTCGCCTGTACGGGGCCTGGGGGAAAAAGACGTTGTACGGAAAGGAGTATGAAGGGATCGTCCGTTCAACGTATCTCATCGATCCGCAGGGGAGAGTGCAATGGATTTGGTCTCCCGTGAAAGTGCCCGGTCACGTTGAGGACGTACTTAAAACGCTCCGGCACGCAAAGAAGAACCTTCAAGGACAAACTGAAGGGGGAGGTTGATATGAGAAGACGTTTCTTTCCGTTCCTGGTGATGGTCTTTCTGTCGTTTCTGTGCGGTATCGCCTCGGCGCACCCGCCTGCATCGCTGGAGGCCACCCTGCAGCCCGATGGGAAACTCCAGCTTGTCGTTTCCCACACCGTCAATGATCCGCTCAAGCACTTCATTAACCGTGTTGTGATTTCCAGCGACGGCAGGGTGATTGCCGAGGAGAAATTCAACCAGCAGACGGACAAGACGGGGCTTGTCGTGGAAATTTCGGCAACAGGCCTTTCAAAGGGACAAACCGTTCAGATCGAAGCAGACTGCAACATTTTCGGCAGCCTGAAGAAAACCTTCACGCTTTGAATTTTGCCGGGGCGCAAAGAAAGGGAGGAGGTGCAAAGCACTTCCTCCCTTTCTTGTCAGGGCTTCCAGGATAACTCGGCGATTTTCCTGAAATTGAAGTTCAGGATCGCCTCGGTTGAAGGTTTCCCACCTTCTGAAAGAGCCTTGAAATCTGCCTCTAGGGCTTCGTAAGCCTTTTTCCTTCCCGGATCGAATTCATGTTCCCTGACCGTTTGGACAATTCGAAGCAACTGCTTGTACACCTCGGGTGCGCTTGTCAGGACGGGCCCTGTTTCATCGAGCTGGATGCAGTAGACATAGGTGAGAATATCCTTTCCCTGGTACTCGGACAACCTGAAAAAGGCCGGGAGAGTCGGGGAAACATAGAGAAGGACCCCGCGAGGAACGGACAGCTTAGGCCTGATGGCATCCCAGAGGGTTTCTCCAATGGGGCTGACGGCTACCCATAGGCGTGGTTGCCGGCTTAACAGAGAGATCCAGAGGGCCACGCCCTGGGAACGATCATTCCAGTTAAGAAAAGAAAGTTTCCAAAGCAGGTCGGGTTTTGAATCCCGATCCAGTGGAAGGGTTGAGGAAATCTCCCCGGCAAGGGAAAAACCGACAATCTCGGCTACGGGCTGGACATGCGCAGGGGTGCGAAGGATGGCCTGGGTCACGACTCCCGCTTCCTCTTTCAGAACAAGATAGACGGGATACCCCGGAATGGAAAGAACGCGGGTGTTTGCGAAAGCGGGTTTTCCGCCAAGGGAAACAGCGAGCAGAACGAGGGCCGTCAGAACGAAGAATCGATTCTTTTGCATCGGAAAACCTCCCGGGAACGAGGGTCAAAGACGAGTGATACGCAAGAAGGTTTCGGCTTCCTCTTGGTATTGTTCCGCCAAGAACCCGATTGTCAGTCCGAGAACAGGGTGAATCCAGTCTGGAGCAATCTCGGCAAGTGGAACGAGGACGAAAGCCCTTTTGGCGAGTTCGGGATGCGGGATTTTCAGCGACTCGTCCTCGTACGTAAGATCGGGAATAAGAAGCAGGTCAAGATCGATTTCTCTCGGTCCCCACCGCTCCCTTTTCTTCCTGCCCATTTCCTTCTCAATGCCTTTGAGGATCGAGAGGAGAAGGGGGGGAGTCCCCTCCATTTCCAGGATCAGGGCTGCGTTCAGAAAACGAGGCTGGCTCGTGACTCCGGAAGGCGGGGTTTCATAAACGGAGCTCGTTGCAAGGACGGAACCTTGTTTCCGAAGCCGTTCCACCGCCTGCCGGAGATTCCCGAGCCGGTCACCAAGGTTGCTGCCGAGCCCGATCGCCGCTTTCATCCGGAACGGGATCATGAAGCCCTCCGAACGGCGTCGATCATCCGGACGACCCGGCAATTTTCCTTGACGTCATGGACCCGAACCAGAGGAACGCCCTGCCAGGCGCAGAGGGCAGTCAGAGAAAGAGTCCCCTCAAGGCGGTCCGATGGAGAGGGCAGGGAAAGGACATGGCCGATCGTGCTTTTTCTCGAATGGCCGATGAGCAGGGGGCGCCCTAGCGTAGAGAAGGCCTTCACGTGTTTCAAGAGGCTCAGGTTGTGGTGAACGTCTTTCGCGAAACCGAGTCCCGGGTCCAGGATGACATTTTCCTTTCGAATTCCCGCGCGAACCGCGTTTTTCACGGCTTGATCCAGTTCATCCCAGACTTCTCCGACCACATCTTCATAGGACGGTTTTTCCTGCATGGTCCTGGGCGTTTCCCGGCTGTGCATCAGGATGACCGGGACCTGGAGGAGGCGAAGGGTTTCTGCCATTTGGGGATCGTACCGCAGCCCCGAGACATCGTTGATGATATCGGCTCCAGCTTCCACAGCAGCTCGGGCAACCGCCGCCTTTCGGGTGTCTACCGAAAGCACGGCCTCCGGACGGATGCGGCGGATTTCCTTTATGACCGGAAGGATGCGGTCGATCTCCTCCCTTGGGTCCAGATCAAGGGCTCCGGGTCTTGTCGATTCCCCGCCGATGTCCACCACGTCGGCTCCTTCTTCGAGCTGGGCTGCCGCCGTTCGGATGGCCTCCTGGGGATCAAGGCGGCGGCTTCCCTCAAAAAAGGAATCCCCGGTAACGTTCACGATGCCCATGATTTTAGTCCGACCGCCAAGAGTCAACTTCCTGCCGCCGGGCAGCGAGAGTTCCCAGGAGGCAATTCTGGAGTTGGCAAGGGCCTCCGAAAGGGCGAGGCGGAATTTGTCCAGTCCCCAATAGGGCATGGATTCAAGTTTTTCCAGCAAACGGGAGAATTGCCCCGTTGTGCCGATCATCAGCGCATCGGTATGAGAAACGCCGCAGTCGATGGTTCGCCGGTGCACAATCACATCGCCGCCCCTCGAAAGCATTTCCTGCTTGAGGGCGTTGGCTGCCCGTACGTCGACATTCTTGGCAAAGAATCGAAGCGTTTCCTGTTTTGCGGCAAAATACGGGAAGCTTCTGCGATCCGCCCCAATGCGGTCAATCTGGTGGAGGAGGTCCTCCTCTGTCATGCTTTCCAGAAAATAAAGAGTCATGGGCCCTCTTTTTTACAAAGGAATTTGTATCTGTCGCGAAAGCGATGTTATCGCCTTGCCCTCAAGGGGTCAAGCGAAGGGCGAGGCGCATCAAATCCACTCCTGGACGATGTCCGATAGATGGCGGGTCTGATTCAGAAGCGTGAGGCAATACCCGCGCTTTTCCTCGTGGACAAGCACCGAGTAGGAAGCCGTATCCACATGAAGCTTCCAAAAAGAAGGTTCGGCTACCCCCAGACAGACGGCCAGAAGAGGTTTGATCACCGCCCGGTGAGAGACGATGGCGATCGTTTTCCCCGAGTGGATTCGAACGAGATGTTCCAGGTTGGAAAAAGCCCTTCGCTGGACGTCCGCAAGCGTTTCCCCCCCGGGGATATGAAGCCTTTCGGGATGTTCGATCCAGAGTCTCCATTCTTCTGGGTACTCCTCTTCGACCTCCTTTTTGGGGCGACCTTCCCATTTGCCCAAAGCGATATTGTTGAAGCCCTCTCGAATTTCCCATTCAGCGTTGCAACTCCTGGAGATTCTGGAAGCCGTTTCCGTAGCGCGGGAAAGAGGGCTGGAGAAAATCCTGGAGATTCCCAGATTCTTGAGCTCATTAGCGAGGGCTTCGGCTTGCCTGATTCCGTTTTCGTTCAGGGGGAAATCGCATCTGCCCCGAAACAGCCCCTCACGATTCCCTTCGCATTCTCCGTGCCTGACGATAACGATGGTTGTACGAACGAAAGATTGAGCCAATTGGCATCCTCCTCAGAGCATCGATTCGAAATCCTTTCTATTTTAACGGTTTTGGGGAAGAGTTGTTTGACTTGTGTTGACAATCAGCCCGGTCATTGATAACCTACCGGACGGAGAGATTTTGGCACTCGAAGAGTGAGAGTGCCAGCCGGAAGAGCGGGAGGTGAAAAACTTGCTTACGGAGAGGCAATACGCGGTCGTGATGGCGATTGTGTTTGAGTACATCCACACCGGCGAACCGGTCGGTTCCCGTTCTCTTTCGAAAAAGTACCTGACTCGGATCAGCGCTGCAACGATCCGCAACGAGATGGCCGACCTGGAAGAAATGGGCTTCATCACGCAGCCTCACACCTCGGCTGGCCGAGTCCCGACGAGCAAGGCCTTCCGGCTTTACGTGGATTCCATCCTGGAAGGGAAGAGACAGAAAAGCTCAGAACTGGCTGACAGGCTTCTTGATCTTAAAAGGCAGCGTGCCGATTTCGAGCAGCTTCTAGTTTATTCTTCCCAGCTTCTGAGCCGTGCCACACACACGGTTGCCCTGGCGGCTTCCGCTCCCCTGGCGCAGGTTCGGCTGGAGCGGGTCGAGTTTGTCAGCATCGACCTTTACCATGCTCTTTTGCTGGTTGTCCTGCAGGGGCGGCTGATCCACCAGAAAATGCTTGCCTTCCCGTGTGAAATGAGTCGTGAGACCCTGGATGAGATTGCCCGGAGAATCAACACGATCGCCTCTGGCAAACCATGGGACGAAGTCCGCGACGGTTTGAGGACATTCTTGCTGAAGGAGCTGGATGAAGTTTCCGAGAGCTGCCGTCTGGCGATGACGGAAATCGATGGGCTCGTATCGGCGGAGAATTTCCGTTTCTTTACGACGGGAATCCACCAAATCCTGAAACTGCCGGACTTCCAGGATATCGGCCGCCTGCAGGCGATACTTTCCCTCCTGGAGGAGGAAGAAGCACTTTCGCGGATGGTTCGGCGCTACTCGGCAAAAGATGGGTTGAACGTGGTCATCGGCAGCGAAGATCCAGAATCCGGCCTGGGTTCCTTTTCGGCTCTTTTTTCCTCGTACAGCGGGAAGGGGACCCGTACGGTCCTTGGATTGATCGGGCCGGTCCGGATGGATTACGAAAAGGCGATTGCTGCCCTGGAAACGGTTTGGGATGGTTTGTACGAAAATGGCAACAACTCGGAAGGTCGGTTGAGGGATTAGGGAGGAATCAAGATATGCCTGAAAAAAACAGCGCGAACGCCCCAGGCTGGGAAGAAGCTCAGGGGTGTGCCAGCATGGAAGAACCGGAGATCCTGAGCCCAGAAAAGGTCGCGGACGACAGGGCTGAACTAGAAGAAAAGCTTCGGGAGGCCGAAAAAGCTGTCGAGGCCTTGCGACAGGAAGCCTTGCGGGTGAAAGCGGACTTTCTGAACTACCGAGCGCGTGTTGAGCGGGAATCCGCACGGATGAAGGTCCTAGCCGCGGAAGGTGCCGTTCTGAGCCTTCTTCCGGTGCTGGACAACCTGGATCGAGCAATCGGATCTGCTGAGAGCCAACAAGGCCAACCGCTCCTAGAGGGAGTCCGGCTGGTTCGTTCACAGTTTTTTGGCGCTCTACAGGCCATGGGTCTGGAGGAAATTCAGGCTGAGGGCTGTCTTTTCAACCCTGAGACTCACGAAGCCGTTTTGGTGTCCCCTGTGGAAGATCCATCGGAAGATGGGAAAATCCTCGAGGTCCTGCAAAAAGGCTACCGGTTGGGAGACAAGATTGTCCGTCCCGTGAAAGTCCGGGTCGGCCGCCACGATGGGTGATTCCTGAGATCGAGGAGGGACCCACGTGGCCGCCATGGATGACCCGAAAGGGTATTACCGTCTTCTGGAGGTTCCGCCGGGAGCCTCGCAGGAAGAAATCAAGAAAAGCTACCGCAGGCTTGCCAGAACCTACCATCCGGACGCCAATCCCGGGAATCCCGAGGCGGAAGAACACTTCAAGTTGGTCAATGAAGCCTATGCTGTGCTCGGCGACCCTGAAAAAAGGAGTCAGTACGATCGATTCGGGACCGTCGGAAACGGCACGGGAGGATACGGTCCCTTCCGAGGGCAAGATCCCTTCAGCGATATGTTTGGGGATTTTTTTGAGACCTTCATGGGCGGCGGGCAAAGAGCCAGGGCCAACGCTCCCCGCCAGGGAAGCGACCTGGAGGCGGAAGTCCGGATTTCCCTGAGGGAGGCAGCAAAAGGGACGACCCGGACGGTAGCGGTATCGAGAAGAGAAAAGTGTGAGCGATGCGGGGGCACGGGAGCTGAACCCGGGACCAAGGCGGAAAACTGCCCCAATTGTGGTGGTCGAGGTCAGGTGGAACAGTCGGCCCGGACCCCTTTTGGCCAGTTCGTTACCGTTGTGCCCTGCGCGCGTTGCGGAGGAACGGGGCGAGTGCTCTCGAACCCCTGTCATGACTGCGCGGGGCAGGGACAGAAAAGAACCCGGCGTGAGATCGAAGTGCGCATCCCTTCAGGCGTTGACACCGGAAATCGGCTTCGTGTGAATGGAGGTGGAGATGCTGGAATCAACGGTGGCCCTCCCGGAGATCTTTTCGTTCATATCGAGGTCGAACCGGATCCTCTTTTCATTCGGGATGGAAACGACCTCCACACTCAGGCTGTGATTTCGTTCCCCCAGGCCGTGCTGGGGTGCCAGGTAGAGATCCCGTCTCTGGATGGAGCGGAGAAAAAGGACCTGCCCCCTGGAACCCGACCTGGAGACACCTTCCGCCTGAAGGGGAAGGGGATGCCAAAGCTTCGCGGGGGGGGCAGGGGGGACTTGGTCGTTCACGTGGATGTCGATATCCCCAGAAACCTCACGGATAGAGCCCGGCATCTTGTTGAGGAACTCGCAGAGGAGATGGGGACGCCGGTCCAGCCATCGAGCTTTCTCGATCGGTTGAAGACTTGGCTTTCCTGAGGCTGCGAAAGCAGTCCAGTTCGTGGTAGGATTGGATTCAGGGAGGGAGGCGTTCGCCTCCCTCCCTTGGCTATTCGGGGGGTGAAACGGGTGGGGGAAAAAGAATCTTTCTGGTGGTACATAACCCTGGAGGCGAAAAGCGGAAACGAGGAAACCCTGGCGTCTCTCGCAGAACTTTCCGGAAGCATCGGATCCGAGTTTTTTGAAGGAAACGGCCGCATCGGGGTTCGTGCCTACTACCGCAGCCATTTTGAACTGGGGTACTGGCTGAAGCGCCTCGGGGACATCCTGACGCCCTGGCCGGAAATCAGCGTGCGTGACATGGGAAAGATCGAGAACCGCTCCTGGCATACGACTTGGAAAGAAGCCTTTCCCCCGCTTGATGTCGGAAGGAACCTGGTCGTGATGGCTCCATGGCACCAGGGGACTGAGCCGCCAGGGAAGACGGCACTGTACATCTATCCGGGAAGTGCGTTCGGCACGGGGTACCACGAGAGCACGCAAATCGTCCTGGAGTTGATGGAGGACATCGTGAAGCCTGGGATGGAAGCAGCCGATATCGGGACCGGTTCTGCCATCCTCGCGATTGCGGCGGTAAAGCTGGGGGCGAAACGATGCTGGGCAAGAGACATTGACCCGGCGATTCTTGCAGAAGCGAGAGAGAACTGCCGCCTGAACGGGATTTGCGATGAAACCGTCCTGATCGAGCAGGGGGACCTGCTCAAGGGGTTCTCTCGGCAGGTGGACGTGCTGACCGCCAATATCGTCATCGAGCCCTTGCTCTCGCTGCTGCCTTCCGTACGCGGCGTGCTTCGCCCCGGCGGGACCGCCGTCTTTTCCGGCCTGGTGAGAAAGGAAAGGGATCTTTTTTTGGAGGCGCTGAAGAAGCAGGGGCTTGTCAACGTCCAGGAGCGGACGAAGGGAGAATGGTGGGGTGTCGCTACCGAGGCTTCGTCTTGAGCGCTGTACGGATTTCGGAGGGGGGCTCTGGAGGATCGACGAAGGGCAGGCCAGGCATCTTCTGAAAGTCCTGAGAGTCTCTCCCGGGGAAGAGCTCGAAGGACTTGGGGCCGGCCAGCGGTGGAGGCTGAAACTGGAAATTTCGGCGGAGGGGATTTTTGCGAGAACCCTCTACCCGATCCCGGAGAAAGGATGTCCGCCGAGGATCGTGCTTTTGGCCTCTCTCTTGAAAGGGAACGATTTCGAACTTCTTTTGAGAGGGGTTACGGAGATCGGGGTTTCGAAGATACTCCCGATCGGGGCCGCCAGGTCGGTCCCTCGCTACAGCCAGACGGAATCGGACAGAAAGCTGCTTCGGTGGAAACGGATCCTGGAGGAATCGACCCGGCAGTGCGGAGCCCCTGAAATCCCCGATATTTCTCCCCCTGCTTCCCTCGAGGAAGCCCTTCAAACCGGGCTTCCATCCCTTCGGATCGCGGGGTTTCTGGAGGATAAAGCCCTTCCGATCGGGAGCGTGACGCCACAGGCCGAGGCGGCTGTTGCGATCGGTCCGGAGGGGGACTGGGACGACCGTGAAAAGCAGCTTTTGCTTAACGCGGGATTCTGTCCCGTTCGCCTTGGGCCTTTCGTGCTGAAGGCCTTCACTGCGGCAGTCGTTGCCTGTTCTTATCTTGTTCTTGCCTGGGAGGCCGTTGCCCTTGGGAGAAATCGCGGGAAAAAGGTTCCGGATCCGGACCCTGGGATGCAGGACAAACCAGTATGAAGCCGAAGCCATCGCGTCGGAACTGATCCGTCGCGGAGCCCGCCCTTCGGAGGGGCCTTGGGAAGTGGCCATCCTGCTTTCCTGCACGGTTACCTCGGAAGCCGACCGGAAATGCAGGCAGCAGGTCCGGAGGCTCAGGCGGGAGAATCCCCAGGGAGTGATCCTGGCAGCCGGCTGCTGGGCCCAGGAACTCGACGAGGAAGAAGGGACGAAAATCGGGTTGGACGCCATCATCGGGAATCGGTTGAAGGCCTGCCTGCCGGAAATTCTGGAAAAGATCCTGGCAAGCGGAATTAGACCGCAGTCTCCACTGGTCTGCCGGCTTTCGACTCCCCCGGACGGGGCCTGGGACGAAATTTCGCTGCAAAGGACCACGCTTCACACGAGGGCCTTCATCAAGGTCCAGGAAGGCTGCGACCACTTCTGCTCCTACTGCATCGTTCCCTATGTCAGAGGGGTGCCGGTAAGCAGGAATCCAGTGAAGATCCTGGACGAGGTCCGCCGTGTGGTGGATGCCGGCTGCTGCGAGGTCGTCCTGACGGGGGTTCACCTGGGGCGGTTCCGGTACGGGGAAGAATGGGGCTTGGCAAGGCTTGTGAGTGAGATCGCGAAGATCCAGGGAGTGCGGCGCATCCGCTTCGGCTCGATCGAACCGTTTGCGCTCGACGAAAACCTGATCCGGACCCTCGCCGAGACACCCGCGTTTTGCCCGCACCTTCATCTACCCCTTCAAAGCGGGGATGACCCCATTCTCAGGGCGATGCGCCGCGGCTACAGCGCCGGGGAATTCCGGCGCCTCGTTTGGAAGGTTAGAGAGCGGTGGCCCGTAAAGATCCACTTTTCAACCGATCTCCTCGTGGGGTTTCCGGGGGAATCCGATGAAGCGTTCCAAAACACGCTCACACTCGTCAGGGAACTGGAGTTCGGCAAACTCCACGTATTTCCCTATTCTAAGCGTCCCCATACCGAGGCTTCGCGTCTCCAAGGGCAGTTGCCGGCCGAGGTCATTCAGGCCCGCTGCGAAGAGGGCATCCGCCTGGGGGAGGAACTGCTCGGGCGTTTTGCCGCATCGTTCGTCGGGAAAAGCGTACCGGTCCTGGTCGAGAAAAGAAAGGGAAATGAACCGCGGGGGTTGACGCCTCACTTTTTGCCCGCACGCTGGACCGGGCAGGGAAAGACGGGACAAATCTGCGACGTGAAAATTAAAGGATATGAACAGGGGGAACTCGTCGGGCAGGATTTCCCGTTTGACCGACCGGACTATTGTTCCTTCCTGAAAGCTGGGATAAAATGACTCCATCCTGCACGGACGGGGTGGAAAACTTGGCGGGAAACTGTGTCTTCTGTGAAATCATCGAAGGACGCAGGAAAGCCGACATCCTTCACGAAGATTCCGAGGTCCTGGCCTTTCGGGACATCCTTCCGCAGGCCCCGACACATATCCTGATCATCCCGAAGGCGCATTTCCCGTCGGCGGCGGCCGCGGATCCCGCCCTCTGGGGGAAGGTCATGGCGGTGGCGGTGAAGCTGGCGGCTGAACTCGGAATCGAAGCGGAAGGGTTTCGCCTCGTGATCAACAACGGCCCGAAGGCGGGGCAAACTATCCCTCACCTTCACGTGCACCTGTTGGCGGGACGATGGTTCCGCTGGCCACCGGGATGAGCGTGGGTGGCATGAAAGGGGGGATTCGGGATGACAACTGTCGTTCGCAAGGACAATGAATCGATCGAGGACGCCTTGCGGCGTTTCAAGCGCGAAGTCTCCAAGGTGGGGGTTCTGCGCGAGGCGAGACGCCATGAGCACTACCAGAAGCCGAGTGAGGCGAAGAAACTCAAGAGGGCGGCTGCGGCGAAGAAAAGGAAGCGTTCCTAGCGGGGAGGCCATCGGGTGGAACTGCAAAATCGTATCCAGCAAGACCTTGTCCAGGCGATGAAAAACCGCGACGAGCTGCGCCTGGGTACGCTCCGGATGCTGAAAGCGGCCCTGCAGCTGGCTCAGGTGGAGAAGGGGAAAGACGATCCTCTTTCCGACGGGGACGTGCTCGCGGTTATCCAGCGGCTCATCAAGCAGCGAAAGGAAGCGAGCGAGCAGTACCGGACCCATGGCGCTGAAGAAAGGGCGGCACGGGAGCTAGAAGAGGCAAGGATCCTTGAAGCTTATCGGCCGGAACAGTTGACGGATTTGGAAATCGAAGCGATGGCAAGGGAAATTGCGCTTTCGATCGGCGCTCAGGGGCCTCGCGACATGGGAAGGGTCATGGGGGCGCTGATGCCGAAAGTCAGGGGAAAGGCGGACGGCTCCAGGGTCAAGGAGACCGTCGCGAAGTTGCTCGAAAAGGGTCTTCCCTAGGCAGCACAGGAAAAATTCTTCTGCACGAGGGGCGCCGAAAGGCACCCCTCGTCCTTTCTGGTCCGCAGGTCCCATGCGTGTAACGAAACTCCCATCCGCAGACCCTGACAAGAGATAAAAATCGGGCTATAATGGTGGAGCCACCATATATGGGGGGTGAAAAGATGAAATGCCCTATTTGTGGAGCAGGCGACACCCGCGTTATCGAAACCCGGACAGCAGACGAGGACCGAATCGTAAGGCGCCGCCGGGAATGCGTTGCGTGCCTGTCCCGGTTCACGACCTACGAGCGGCTGGAGCCCCGGACTTTCCTCTGGGTCGTCAAGAAGGACGGCAGAAGAGAGGCCTTTGACCGTGAAAAACTCCTGAAGGGAATGGCCAGGGCCTGTGAAAAGCTGCCGGTTCCCCTTGAGAAGATCGAAGAAGCGGTGGCCGAGATCGAGAGTTCTCTCCGCAACACGGGCCTGGGAGAAGTTTCGAGCGAGCGCGTGGGAGAACTGGCCATGGAAAAGCTGAGGAGCCTCCATCAGGTTGCCTATGTCCGCTTTGCCTCGGTCTACAGGGAATTCACCGACCTCTCGGGTTTTACCCGTGAAATCTCCAAACTCCTTGAAGAAAGGGATGAAAAGAATGGCCGATAACAGCGAAATACTGGCCGGACGTCAGATGCAGCTTTTCGGTAGCCGGGCCGAATCGACCGACCTCCTTCTCATGGTCGATGCCCTGGCACAGGAGGAACGGTCCCCCTGGAAAGCCGAGCGCATCCAGAAAGCCCTGATCCTGGAGGCGGGGGTTGAGCCCCATCTGGCCGGGGAGATCGCAGCCGAAGTGGAAGAGGATCTGATCCGGTGCAACAGGGAACAGGTGACCACGACGCTGATCCGCGAAATGGTCAATGTCAAGCTCTTCCAGCGGGGGCTGGACGCGAAACTGAAGGATCATAGCCGCATCGGAATCCCGCTTTTCGACCTCGAGTCGATGATGCTGTCTCCCAACCACGAGAACAGCAACACGACACACAACCCCGAATCGATCAACCTGTCGATCGCAGAAATGGTGCTGAAGGAATATGCCCTCACGAAGGTCTTCTCTCCCGACATCGCCGAGGCGCACCTAACGGGGGACATCCACCTGCACGACCTGGGGATGATCAACAGGCCCTACTGTTCGGGGCAGAGCATGGCCTACGTCGAAAAGTACGGTCTCAATTTCCCCTGCATCACCAGTATTTCGGCGCCCGCCAAGCACGCGGACGTTCTCCTTGCCCACGTGTTGAAGATGACCTCCGTCCTTCAGAACAACTTTGCAGGAGCGATCGGCTGGGATGCGGTCAACGTCTTTTTCGCCCCCTATATCGAGGGAGAGAGCGACGAACGGGTGAAGCAGCTTGCACAGATGCTGGTTTTCGAGTTCAACCAGCTCGCCGGCGGGCGCGGGGGGCAGGTGGCCTTCACAGACATCAATCTTTACTACGAAGTTCCGAAGCATTTCCGTGACGTGGCCGCGATCGGGCCAGGAGGCGTGACCACGGGCAAAACCTACGCCGACTACGCTCCGGACTCCAAGCGGTTCCTCAAGGCTCTCATGGAAGTGTATCTGGAAGGCGACAGCCGGGGTCAGCCCTTCTTCTTCCCAAAACCCCTGCTGCACATCACCGACGATTTCTTCAAGGAGGACGGCTGGGAGGAGATGCTTCACCTCGCCTGCCGGGTGGCTTCGGAAAAGGGCAACACCTACTTCGTGTTCGACCGGGGCGGCGTGGCCAAGCTTTCCGAATGCTGTCGCCTCAGTTTCGAGCTGACCCCCGAAGACCTCGAAGAAGCCCGCATGCCCTGGAAGATGCGTTACTGCGCCCTGCAGAACGTCACGATCAACCTCCCTCGGCTTGCCTACCGGAGCGGCGGGGACTTTGACACCCTGTTCGAACTGCTTGACCACCAGATGGAACTGGCGGGCAGGGCTCACCTGGAAAAACGCCGCTTCATCCAGGAGATTCTTTCCCTGGGGAAAAAAGGACCGCTGAACACCCTTTGCGTGGATCACGACGGGGAAACCTACATCCGGATGAAAAAAGCCAGCCATCTCGTCGGAATCCTTGGCCTGAACGAACTTGTCCAGGCGATGACCGGTTACGAGCTTCACGAGGATCCGAAGGCGATGGAGTTTGCCCTGGCCGTCATCAAGTTCATGGAATTAAAATGCGAGGAACTGTCCAGCCGCACCGGGCTGAAAATCGTTCTGGAGCAGACCCCCGCGGAAAGCACGGCCTACCGCCTGGCCAAGCTGGATCTGCGCTACTTCCCGAACCAGGCCGCCCGCTACATTCGCGGGAACCGGGAAAGCGGGGAGATCTACTACACGAACAGCAGCCACTTCGCCTATGACATTTCGATGGATCCAATCGAAAAGGTTCTCGAAGAAGGGCGGTTCCATCCCATGATCAAGGCGGGAGCCATTACCCACGTTTGGCTTGGCGAGCACCAGCCTGATCCGGGAGCCCTGGCTTCCTTCGTCAGGAAGATCTTCCTGCATTCAGAAAGCGCCCAGGTGGCCTTCAGCCCTGAATTCACCGTTTGCAACGATTGCGGCAAGGTGGTTCGGGGGCTCAGGGGGCAATGCCCGGCCTGCGAAAGCCCGAATGTCGACGGCATCACCCGGATCACCGGGTATTTCACACGGACTTCCTCCTGGAATGCCGGGAAGAGAGCGGAGCTTCGGGACAGAAAGAGGGTTGCCATTTCCCTTGGTGCGGATTCCTGATTTCCCGCCGGTCGGCGGGTACCTCCCAACCTCGTTCCTGGACTGGGAAGGGCATGTCGCCGCGGTCGTCTTCGTGATTGGTTGCAACTTTCGCTGCCCGTTCTGCCACAACGTGCCGCTGGCAACGGGGATGGCCGAAGGGATCAACACCCGGGCTGTCCTATCGGATATCTGGAGAAGGCGACTTTTCCTCGATGGGGTAGTGATCAGCGGCGGAGAGCCGACGCTTTATCCGAACCTCGAGGAGTTGCTTCAATGGTTCCGGAATGACGCCCAAATTCCTGTAAAGCTGGACACCAACGGATCCCGTCCGGAGATCCTCGATCGGGTTGTCCGGCGCGGGCTGGTGGATGCCGTGGCGATGGACGTCAAGGCGCCGTGGGAGAAGTATTCGCTTCTTTCGGGAGTTTCTGTCGAGCCCGATCGGATCAGGTCCTCGATCGAGCTCTTGGGGGCTCTGGAGATCTCCCTGGAATTCAGAACCACCTTTGTCCCGGGCTTGCTTTCGATCGAAGACCTGCGACGGATCAGGCTTCAGCTCAACGGGGATCCACGGTGGGTCGTCCAGCTCTTTCGACCGGAGCACGCGCTGGACCCGGCGCTGAGGGGCATCGCCGCGCCTTCCAGGGAAGAGATCGCCTCCGCCCTTCCGGGAGTCAGGGTTCGAGGGTGAACAGCTGTATAATTCTCTCGCATCTATTCTGCGAAGGAGGATCGAATCGATGTCCGTCGAAAAGCGGTTTATCCGTGAGGAACTGGAAAGGCTCAAATCCGAGGGACTTTACACCCAGATCCGGACGATCGAAAGTGCGCAGGGTCCCTGGGTGACAATCGAGGGGCGCCGCAGGCTGAACCTGTGCTCGAACAATTACCTTGGACTTTGCAGCGACAGGCGGATCTGCGACCGGGCCCGGGCGATGATCGACATTTACGGAGTCGGTCCCGGGGCGGTTCGGACGATCGCGGGGACCATGAGCCCGCACGTCGAACTGGAAAGAAAGCTGGCGGAATTTAAGGGAACGGAAGCCGCGATGCTGGTACAGTCCGGGTTCTGCGCAAACCTTTCCGCAATCCCCCCGCTGGTGGGGAAGGGGGATCTTGTTTTCAGCGATGAGCTGAATCATGCTTCGATCATCGACGCCTGCCGGCTGAGCGGGGCAACCATCCTGAGGTATCCCCACAACAGTCCCTCCGGCCTCCGGGAAGTCCTCGAGAGCAGAAAGGACGAATCCTGCCGTAAGCTGGTGGTGACCGACGGCGTTTTCTCGATGGACGGGGATATCGCACCCCTTCCGGATCTCGTTGAGGCCGCGGAAGACTACGGCGCCATGATCATGGTGGATGACGCCCACGGGGAAGGCGTGCTGGGCCGCGGGGGAAGGGGAATCGTGGATCATTTCGGGCTTCACGGGCGGGTCGATGTCGAGGTCGGGACCCTGTCCAAGGCTTTCGGGGTCGTGGGGGGCTTCATCTCCGGAACGGCCGAATTGGTCGACTACCTCCGGCAGAAAGCGAGACCAAACCTCTTCAGCAGCGCCCTGACGGTGCCCGATGTTGCGGCGAACCTGGCCTCGGTCGAAATCCTCCAGGAAAGCGACGAACTGGTCCGAAAGCTCTGGTCGAACGGGAACCTATTCAAGGAAAGGATGAAAGAGTACGGATTCAATATCGGACGAAGCCAGACCCCGATCACCCCGGTAATCCTGGGTGAAGCCGCCGTGGCAAAAGCCTTTAGCGCGAGGCTGTTCGAAGAGGGAATCTTTGCACAGGCGATCGCGTTCCCGACCGTCCCGAAAGGGACCGCACGGATCCGGGTCATGGTGTCGGCAGCCCACGATCCTTCGGATCTTGAAATGGCGGCGGAAGTGTTTGCCTCGGTTGCAAGGGAGATGAATCTCCTTCCGGCCTGACGAAATCCGTAAGCTCCCCTATGAAATCGGCCGCTCATCGTGTAGAATTCTCCTGTGGTTTGCAAGTTCCAGATTAAACTCTTGTGGAGGAGGGGTAAGCGGATGAAGTTCGGAAAAGTTGGAATCGCTCTTGCTCTGGTTTTGGTGTTCGCGGCGGGTGCGTTTGCCGCGGATACGGTGAAAATTGGTGTTTTCCTACCGCTGACCGGGCAGATGGGCTTCGGTGGGCAGCTTGAGCTGGACGGGGTCAAGATGGCCCATAAGGAAGCTCCCACGGTCCTTGGAAAGAAAGTGGAACTGATTGTCGTCGACAACAAGTCCGACAAGGTCGAAGCTGCCAACGCCGTCAAGCGCCTGATCGAGAAGGAGAAGGTCGTGGCGATCATTGGAACCTACGGCTCCTCCCTTGCAATGGCGGGCGGCGAGATTTCCGAGAAAGCCGGAATTCCCCAGCTTGGGACTTCCTGCACGAACCCCCTCGTCACGCAGGGCAAGAAGTACATCTTCCGCACCTGCTTCATCGATCCCTTCCAGGGTGCCGGCGCCGCCACCTATGCCTACCAGAAGATGAAGGCGAAGACCGCGGCGATCCTGATCGATGTCTCCCAGGATTACAGCGTCGGCCTGGCCAACTTCTTCGAGAAGTCCTTCACCAAGATGGGCGGCAAAGTCGTCGCGAAGCTGAACTACAACTCCGGCGACCAGGACTTTACGGCCCAGTTGACGGAAATCATCAGCAAGAATCCGGATGTTCTTTTCATCCCCAGTTACTTTGCTGAAGGCGCCATCATCATGAAGCAGGTCGGGGAACTGGGCGGCAAGTTCAAGATCATGGGCGGAGACGCCATGGACAACCCCGAGATCGTCAAGATCGGCGGAAAGGCCGTTGAAGGCTTTGCCTATACCACCTTCCCGTACGATCCGACCATGAAGAACATGAGCCCGATCGCAAAGAAATTCACCGAGAACTGGAAGAAAGCCTTCCCCGGCAAGGATCCCAACGTCAACGCGGCTTTGGGCTACGATTCCTACATGCTGATCCTCGATGCGATCAAGCGCGCCGGCAAGGCTGATCCCAAGCTGATCCGTGACCAGCTTGAAGCCACGAAGAACTTCCCTGGCGTCACGGGCAGCACGACGATGAATGCCACGCACGACGCGGAAAAGCCCGTGGGAATCATGATGATCCAGAACGGCAAGCGCGTGTTTGTTGACGTCATCCAGCCGAAACTCTAGGGAAACAGTCCGTCCACGAATCTCATGACAGGGAGGGGGGCAACCTCCTCCCTTTCTTAGTGAGCAAGGGGGCAACTCATGAGTCTAGATATGTTCATCCAGCACCTCTTCAATGCCCTGACCCTCGGAAGCCTTTACGGCCTGATCGCGATCGGCTACACGATGGTCTACGGAATCCTTAGGCTGATCAATTTCGCCCACGGGGACATTTTCATGCTTGGGGCCTATTTCGTCTTTTTTGGCGTAACGCTGACAAAGCTGCCCTGGGGAATTGCCGTCGTCCTGGCGGTTGCGCTTTCCGCCCTCTGCGGAACCGTCATCGATCGGATCGCCTACCGTCCCTTGAGGGACGCTCCGCGCATTTCTGCCCTGATCAGCGCAATCGGTGTTTCGTTTTTCATCGAAAACCTCGGCCTCGTGGTGTTCACCGGTTTGCCGAAGCCGGTTTACCGGCCGGACTGGCTGGTCGAGGTCATCAATTTGGGAAACATCCGGATCCTGCCGCTGGCTCTCATCGTTCCGGCCATTGCATTCGCTCTCGTGATGGGACTGCTCTGGATCGTCTACAAAACCAAGCCGGGCCTTGCCATGCGCTCGATCTCGAAGGATATCGAAACGACCAGGCTGATGGGCGTTTCCGTTGACAAGATCATCGCCTTGACCTTCGGGCTAGGGTCAGCCCTGGCAGCTGCCTCGGGCATCATGTGGGCCCTAAGGTACCCGCAGATCCATCCCTTCATGGGGGTCTTCCCCGGTTTCAAGGCGTTTATTGCTGCTGTGCTCGGGGGAATCGGCTCAATCCAGGGAGCGATGATCGGCGGGATGCTCCTGGGTCTCATCGAGATCATGGCTGTCGCCTTTTTCCCTGCCCTTTCAGGCTACCGTGACGCCTTTGCCTTCATCCTGCTCATCGTGATCCTCCTCATGAAACCAACGGGTCTCATGGGTGAAAAACTGGAGGAGAAGGTATGAAGACGCCGAACAAGAGCCGGGACCTTACCCTGACGATCGCTGCGGTTGGGTTGCTTCTGGTGTTCCTCTGGTGGGCGAATGGACACCTGGACAACTACAAAATCCAGGTCCTAAACCTGATTGCGATCAACTCGATCCTTGCCCTGAGCCTTAACCTGATTTACGGTTTTACGGGCATGTTCTCCCTCGGGCATGCTGGCTTTATGGCCATCGGTGCGTATGTTTGTTCACTCCTGATCCTGCCTCCTGTCCAGAAGGAAATGATCTATATCCTTCAGCCGCTGATCTGGCCGTTCTCCGTTCTTCAGGCACCGTTCTTCATCGCTGTGCTCGCCGGTGGGTTTGCCGCGGCCCTGCTGGGCTTGGTCATCGCGATCCCTGTCCTGCGTCTCGGGGGCGACTACCTGGGGATTGCCACACTTGGATTCGCTGAAATCATCCGGGTCGTTTTCACGAACCTGACCCCGATCACCAACGGGGCTTTAGGACTGAAAGGGATTCCCAATTACGCCAACATCTGGTGGAACTACGGCTGGTGCCTGTTGACCCTGTTTTTCCTGATCCGTCTCATCAACAGCAACTTCGGGAACGTCCTCAAGGCGATCCGCGATGACGAGATCGCTGCAAGGGCCATGGGGATCAACACCTTCAAATACCGCGTTGTGTCGTTTTCAATTGGGGCGTTCTTCGCGGGAATCGGAGGGGCACTGATGGCAAGCCTCATTACGACGATCGACCCGAAGATGTTCAGTTTCCTGCTTACTTTCAACGTGTTGATGATCGTCGTTGCCGGCGGTCTCGGTTCCCTGACGGGGAGCATCATCGGGAGCGCGGTCATCACCGTTCTGCTCGAGTGGCTTCGGTTCGTCGAAAACCCGATCGATATCGGGAGCTTCCACCTGGATGGAATCCCGGGCATGCGAATGGTCATCTTCTCGCTGTTGCTCATTCTCATTATTCTCTTCCGGCGCGAAGGCATCATGGGAATGAGAGAATTCAGCTGGGATTCGCTGATCAGCCGATTCTCGCGTGGAGGTGAAGCCAGATGAGCGCGAATCCTCCTGTACTGGAAACCAAGGAAGTCACGATTCGTTTCGGTGGGCTGACTGCGGTGAGCAATTTCAACATCTCTGTCCCGAAAGGGAGCATCGTAGGCCTGATTGGACCCAACGGAGCCGGAAAGACGACCTGCTTCAACATCATCACCGGATTTTACAAGCCGACACAGGGAGAAGTCTTCCTGGAGGGAAAGCGGATTACCGGGCTTCCGCCCCACAAAGTTTGTGAAGAGGGGATCGCCCGCACCTTCCAGAACATCAGGCTTTTCTACAACGAAACCGTCCTCCAGAATGTCATGATCGGAGGCTTCGTCCGGCAGAAGAGTCACTGGTGGATGCCGCCGCTGATGATTCCATCTTGTACGAGGGAGGAACGAGAACTCCGGGAGAGGGCCATGGCCCTCCTGGACTCGGTGGGGCTGGGAAAACTCGCGGGAGAGATCTCGAGCGCCCTGCCGTACGGCGCCCAGAGAAGGCTGGAAATTGCCAGGGCCCTGGCGACAAAGCCGAAATTCCTGCTGCTGGATGAACCGGCCGCCGGGATGAACCCGCAGGAATCCCAGGAATTGATGGATTTCATCAAAAGAATCCGGACCGATTTCGACCTGACGATCCTTCTGATCGAACATGACATGAAAGTGGTGATGGGTGTCTGCGAGCATATCTGGGTCCTCGATTACGGAATCCTCATCGCCGAGGGGAATCCTGAGCAGATCCGGACGAACCCCAAAGTCATCGAAGCCTACCTTGGGGAGGAGGCAACCCAGAATGCTTAAGATCGAGGATCTGCACGTCTATTACGGTGGCATTCACGCCCTGAAGGGTCTGTCTCTTGAGGTCACGGATGGACAGATCGTGACCCTCATCGGGGCGAACGGCGCCGGGAAGAGCAGCACCCTCCGCTCTATCGCCGGGCTGGTAAAAAACAAGAAGGGGAAGATCCTTTTCGAAGGGCAGAACATCCTCGGGAAAACCCCGGAAGCCCTTGTTGGAATGGGAATCGCGATGTGCCCCGAGGGGCGACGGATCCTGCCCCACCTGACGGTCATGGAAAACCTGATGCTGGGCGCCTACATCCGGAACGACCGGGAAGGAATCTCGAAGGACCTGGACTGGGTTTTCGAGCTATTCCCCCGGCTGAAGGAAAGGACCTGGCAGAGGGGCGGGACTCTGTCTGGCGGAGAGCAGCAGATGCTGGCACTGGGAAGGGCCCTGATGAGCCGTCCGAAGCTGCTCATGCTGGACGAGCCTTCCCTGGGCCTTGCTCCCCTCCTCGTCAAGGAGGTTTTCGAAATCATCCGGACGATCAACGCGGAAGGGAAGACGGTCCTGCTCGTGGAACAGAATGCCTACGCCGCCCTGAAGGTCGCCCATTATGCCTATGTTCTGGAGGTCGGAGAGATCGTCCTGCAGGGCACGGGCGAAGCCCTGATCGAGAACCCCAAGGTTCGAGAAGCGTACCTGGGAGGTTAAGGGAAAGATCCCAGGACTGGCGGCGGGCCGGCACTCGACGCCGTCCCGTTTTGTATGATAATTGACCCGGGATGTTCTTGAAACCCGGATGGAGGGAAGGCCATGGGGGCTACAGCGTTGAACCTGCCGAATCTGCTCAGTCTATCGCGGGTTTTTCTTGCTCCTCTGGTGGTGGTTTTTCTCACGCTCCGAATCGAATGGGGAGATCTGATCGCGGGGGCGGTGTTCATCCTTGCGGCTCTGACGGATACCGCTGACGGGTACATTGCGAGGAAACGAGGCATCGTGACGAACCTCGGGAAGTTCATCGATCCCCTGGCGGACAAGATTCTCATCACGGCGGCCCTGGTCGGCCTTGTCGAGCTTCAGAGGATCCCGGCCTGGATGGTTGTCCTCATCCTTGCCAGGGAGTTCATCGTGACCGGGCTTCGAATGATCGCGGCGGCAGAAGGGGTCGTTCTTGCGGCATCGAAGGGAGGAAAGGCAAAGACCGTCTCCCAGATTATTGCGATTGTGATGATGATTCTCAGCCTGCCTTATGCAACGTTGGCCATGTGGGTTGCACTTCTTTTGACCGTTTGGTCCGGAATGGACTATCTCGTGAAAGGATGGAGCCTTTTGATTGCTCCGCCTGCCCGCTGATTCGGGCAAATGAAAGGAAGGTCGCAAGAATGGTCAAATCAATTCATGAATGGATTCGAGCTCACGAAAAAGAGATGGCCGAGGCGCTTTGCGGCCTGGTTCGAATTCCCGCGGTAAGCCCGAAGGACGGGGGATCCGGAGAGTCTCGGAAGGCAAAGTGGCTGGCAGGATTGGTTCAAAGCCTGGGGCTGCCTGAACCCGAGTGGCACGAGGCGCCGGACCCGGAGGCTCCGGATGGGAAACGCCCGAATCTAATCGTTCGAATTCCGGGTAGGACTTCTGCCCGGACCTGGATCGTGACGCACATGGATATCGTTCCAGAGGGAGATCGTTCCCTCTGGGAGACGGACCCCTTTCAGCCTTTTGTCCGTGACGGCCGAGTCTACGGAAGGGGAAGCAACGACAACGGCCAGGAATTGATCGCGAGCCTTTTTGCCGGGGCTGCATTTGTGCAGCTTGGGATCGTTCCCGAAACGGAAATCGACTTGGCTTTCGTTGCGGACGAAGAACTCGGGAGCGCATTCGGCATCCGTCACCTGATCGAGGAAGGGCTATTCCGGCCCGAGGATCTCGTGGTGGTTCCGGATGGAGGAAACGAAAAGGGAGATTTTATCGAAGTTGCCGAAAAATCCGTTCTATGGGTGCAGTTTACGGCGGAAGGAAAACAGGTGCACGCCAGCCGCCCGGACCTGGGGAACAACGCCTGCCGCGCAGCAAACCGGTTTTCGGTGGAACTCGACGAAGCGCTTCACAAGGCTTTTCCGGAAAGAAACGAGATCTTTGAACCTCCTGTTTCTACGTTCGAACCGACGCGGCGGCTTGCGAACGTCGCGAACGTCAACACCATTCCCGGAAAAGAAGTTTTTTCCTTCGACTGCCGAGTTCTTCCGGAAACGCCCCTGGAATCCGTCCATTCCGTCCTGGAGGAAGTCCGAAAGTGCGTCGAGCGAAAGACGGGTGTTTCGATCCAAACCGAGATCATCCAGCAAGCAAGCGCGGCTCCCGCCACCCCTTCCGACGCCCCCGTGGTCGAACGGCTTCGGGCAGCCATCCGGAGGGTTTACGATTTCGAACCCCGGATCGGCGGGGTGGGAGGAGGAACCTGCGCCGCGCATTTCCGCATGGCTCAAATCCCGGCAGCGGTCTGGGCACAGGAAGCCGACACGGCCCACATGCCGAATGAATTCGCGGTGATCGAGCACATGGTCAACGAGGCTCTTGTTTTCGGAAGCCTTGTTGACCCCGACTGAGGAAAACCTAACGTTCGTCGAGCCACGGCCAGACTGCGTACCCCATCCAGAGCACGACTCCCGCGATCAGGAGAGAACTGCCCCGGAGGACCGTGGCGAATCCCAGCGCTTGCGCCAGGGCGGCGGCCGTAAGCGGGGCGAACGCCCATAGCAAGTCGATAAAAGTCCCGAAAAGCGTGAAAAGCGCGGTTCGGGACTTTTCGTCCGAGGCTCTTGCAACGAGGGAATAAAGAAGCGGATAGGTCATTCCCATCCCGATGCCGTCGAGGAGACCTCCCAAAACAAACGTGTGAGTGGTTCCTCCCATCATGGAGATCATCGTTCCGAGGGCAATGCAGGAGAAAGAAGGAAAAAGGAGCTTTTTCCCGTATTGATCCACCCATCCTCCGAAAAACAGGCGGGAGACGATGGCAGAAAGCGCTTGGGGCCAGAGAAAGCTGCTCCCGGAGATTCCCCATTCGGTTGCCGCGTTCGCGACGTAGGGCATGAAGCCCGCTGCTGCAAAGGCGAACAGGCTTCCGGAAAGAAGAAGTGCCCTCAGGGAACGATTTGACCAACTTCCCCGCAGGCATTTCCCGAGAGGGAGATGAGGCTGGAGAGAGAATTCGGCCGGGGAAAGCTTCCAGGAAAGGACTGCCGCAAGGGCACAGCCGGTAAAGGAGAGGGAGTACAGGAAGCCGGGGCTACCCCGGCGAACCATCCACTCCGCAAGTGGGATGAGCCCAAGCTGGGGCAGCAGGGGGGCGAGCCCTGCCAGCCCGAACCCTTTGCCAATCAGGTGAGGCGGGAGCACGCGCGCCTGGTGGAGGGTGGCCGCGATATAGAATAGCCCCCAACCGGCGCCCATCATGGAGCGACCGAGAAGGATCACGGGGTAGGGCAGATCCAGGGAAAGGACCGCAACCCCGGCCGCAAGGATGAGAGAGCCCAGGACCATTCCCAGGCGAGAGCCCCGGTCCGTAAGCCAGCGGTTGACCCATCCGCGGGTTCCTAGAAGGACGAACTCGAAGATGATCCAGGCGCCCCCGATGGCAAGGGGTTCAAATCCTTTCAGCTGAAGGACAAGCGGAAAGAGAAAGAAAACGGAGATACAGGAATAGGCGGAGAAGGAAGCACCCAGGCAAAGGACGAAATCCCTGGGGAACTGCTCAAGTCCAAATGGTGTTTTCAAACGGATCTCTCCCGGGGCGTTATTCCTTGAGCAGGCATACGGCAATCTTGCCTTCTGATATATAATACGATCAGACGAGGGAAGGCGCTCCGACCAGACGAGTCCCCAAGCCGAGAAGAAGAAGAGACCGCATGGAGGGACAGTTCAATGGTAGACAGGATCATGCCCGAACCTTTCCGCATCAAGATGGTGGAACCCGTCACCGTACCTGACCGTTCGCAAAGGGAAAAAGCGCTGGAGGCAGGCTATTTTAACATGTTCGGCCTGAGATCGGCGGATATTTACATCGATCTTCTGACCGACTCCGGCACCGGCGCAATGAGCAAGTACCAGTGGGCGGCCCTGATGAAGGGCGATGAAGCCTATGCCGGTGCCGACAGTTTCTATGCCCTTAAGGAGGCCGTCAAGGAAGTCCTGGGTTTCGATTACGTCATTCCTTGCCACCAGGGCCGGGCGACAGAGAACGTTCTGTTCGGAACGATGGCGAAAGCCGGCGACAAGATTCCCTTCAACATGCCTTTCGATACGACCCGCGGACACATTTTCAATGTTGGGGCGGAACCCGTCGATTGCGTCATCGATGAGGCCTACCAGCCCGAACTCCAGCATCCCTTCAAGGGGAATGTCGACCCGAAAAAACTGGAAGAAGCCATCCTGACCTATGGCAAAGACCGGATCCCCCTGATTATGGTCACGGTCACGAACAACTCGGGCGGCGGGCAGCCGGTCAGCCTCGAAAACCTCCGCGAAGTCTCGGCCATCTCCAGGAAATATGGCATCCCGCTCTTTTTGGATGCGGCGCGGATGGCCGAAAATGCCTATTTCATCAAGATGCGTGAAGAGGCCTGCAAGGGAATGACCCTTGCGGAAATCCTGAAGGCCATGATGGATTGCGCGGACGGCATCACCTGCTCCGCCAAGAAGGACCCCCTTGTTAACATCGGCGGGATGCTCTGCTGCCGCACGGAGGAAATGTACCACCGGCTGCTACCGAGAGTCATCCTGTTTGAAGGGTTCGCTACTTACGGCGGTCTGGCGGGACGCGACCTGGAGGCCCTCGCGGTGGGACTTCGGGAAATGGTCGACGAACAGTACATGGCCCACAGGGTTGCGCAGGTCAAATACCTCGGAGACCTGCTGGATGAGGGGGGAGTCCCCTTTGTCAAGCCGGCCGGGGGCCATGCCATTTTCATCGATGCCAAGGCATTCCTCCCCCATATTCCCCAGAAGATGTACCCGGCAGATGTCCTCTCGATTGAGATTTACAGGGAGGGCGCGATTCGAGGGATCGGTCTCGGAGCCCTTGCCTTCGCCACCGAGGATGAAAATACCGGAGAGCTGATCCTTCCGAAGCTCGAACTCTACAGGCTGGCGATCAACCGCAGGACCTACACGAACTGCCACATGGAATATGTTGCGCAGTCGATCATTGACGTTTTCAGGAGGCGGGATTCGATCCGGTACGGGCTGGTTGTCGACTACGCACCCCCCGTCAAAGGGCTTCACCACTTCCTTGCGAGGCTTCGCCCGGTCCAGCTCTAGAGTCCCAGGTTTTAGACTCGGTTTCGGGGGGAGAGACGGGATGTGCCTTCCGTCTCCCCCCCTTTTTTTGACGGCGTTTCCCGGAAAATCTATAATGAATCGTTCTGGCCGGGGAGGGCTTTCCCCTCGGCAAATATCCGTTGGGAGTTGTTGAAATGTTCGAATCACTGGTTAAGGCCCTTGGCCTGGACCCGAACGATCGGGCCATCAAACGATACAGGCAGCGGGTGGAACGAATCAATGCCCTGGAACCCGAGGTCCTCGCGTTAGATGATGCGGCCCTGGCGGCCAGGATGAGAGGCTTCAGGGAGAGGGTGGCCAGGGGAGAGGAACTGGATCCTTTGCTGGAAGAAGTGTTCGCGGTTGTCCGTGAAGCCTCCCGCAGACAGCTAGGATTGAGGCATTTTGATGTTCAGCTGATGGGGGGAATGGCCCTCCACGAAGGGAAAATTGCGGAAATGAAGACCGGTGAGGGAAAGACCCTGGTCGCCACCCTTGCCGTCGTGTTGAACGCGCTGAAGGGAGAGGGAGTTCACGTCGTAACGGTCAATGATTACCTGGCCCGGCGAGATGCGGAGTGGATGGGGAAAATCTACCGGTTTCTCGGCTTCTCGGTGGGGGTCATCTACGCATTCATGCCCCAGCAGGAACGGGTGAAAGCCTATCAAGCGGATATCACCTACGGGACGAACAGCGAGTTCGGATTCGACTACCTGCGGGACAACATGGCGACCTCCGTGGAGCAGCAGGTGCAGAGGGGACACTCATACTGCATCGTGGACGAGGTGGACTCCATTCTGATCGACGAAGCCAGAACCCCCCTGATCATTTCAGGTCCTTCGGAAGAGTCGGTGGAACCGTACATGACTGCCAACTCGATCGCCCTGAAGCTGGTCAAGGGGGTCGATTTCGAAGTCGACGAGAAAGAACGGAACGTCGTCCTGACCGAAAGAGGGATCCTCCGCTGCGAAGAACTCACGAGGACGCCAGAACTCTTTTCTGAGGCCCGGCATGCCGACATGGCGCACAAGATCGTCCAGGCTCTGAAGGCCCATCACCTTTTCCAGAGGGATATTCATTACGTCAACAAGGACGGGGATATCGTCATCGTTGACGAATTCACCGGGCGCCTCATGTTCGGCCGCAGGTATTCGGAAGGGCTGCACCAGGCAATCGAGGCCAAGGAACGGGTCAAGGTGGGAAGCGAGAATCAAACCCTGGCCACGATCACCCTGCAGAACTATTTCCGGATGTACCGAAAGCTGGCCGGAATGACGGGCACGGCGGCGACCGAGGCGGAAGAGTTCAAGGAAATCTATGGTCTCGAGGTTGTCCAGCTGCCGACCCATCGGCCCATGGTGCGGCGGGATTATCCGGATGTCATCTATCGAACAAAACGGGAAAAATTTAACGCGGTTGCTGAAGAAGTCGTCGAGTGCTACGAGAAGGGGCAGCCGGTTCTGGTGGGTACGACATCTATTGAAAATTCCGAACTGGTCAGCCGGCTGCTGAAAGCCCGGAAGATCCCCCACCAGGTTCTCAACGCGAAGTATCACGAGCGGGAAGCGGAAATCGTTTCTCAGGCGGGACGTTTAAAGGCGGTCACGGTTGCGACGAATATGGCAGGACGGGGAACCGACATCCTCCTCGGGGGGAATCCCGAGGTCCTGGCGAGGGAAATCCTGAAGCAGCAGGAGGTCGATCCCGCAAAGGAGGAAAGCCTTTACCGAGAGACCCTGGAGAAGGTCAGCGAGGCCTGTCGGATAGAACATGAAGAGGTTGTCCGGCTGGGCGGGCTTCATATCGTCGGGACCGAACGTCACGAGGCAAGGCGGATCGACAACCAGCTGATGGGACGTGCCGGACGCCAGGGGGATCCGGGGAGCAGCCGGTTTTTCCTCTCCCTTGAGGATGACCTGCTGCGGCTTTTCGGATCCGACAAGGTCCAGGGGCTGATGGGCAAGCTGGGGATGGAAGAAGGTGAAGCCATCGAACATCCCCTTTTGACGAAGGCGATTGAGAACGCGCAGAAGAAAGTCGAACAGATGCACTTCGACATCAGGAAACAGCTTTTGATGTATGACAACGTGATGAACCAGCAGAGAGAAGCCGTTTATTCCGAGCGGGCAAGGATCCTCAAGGATCCCGATATTCTCGAGCACACGAGGGAGCTGGTTCTCGACGTCGCCCGCGGTATCCTCGATCAGTCGTTCCCCGCAGGACAGGAACCGGATGTCAAAGGGGCCCAACTGCGCTTTAGGAGCCTTTTCGGCAAAGGATATGACGAAGAGGTCTCAAAAGCAGGGGAAGCCGCGGAAAGCGAAAGGGATTTTGAGCCGATCCTCAAGAAGCTTCGCGAACATTTCGATGCCCGGGTTTCCGCCCTGGGGGTGGAAATGGCCTCCGAAATCGCCCGGTTCATCACCCTGCACGTGCTCGACAACCACTGGAAAGAACACCTTCTCGCGATGGATGAACTTCGCTCCGGAATCGGGTTGCGGGCGATCGGGCAGAAGGATCCTTTGCTTGAATACCAGTTCGAATCGTTCAACCTTTTCCAGGAAATGCTGGACCGGGTGCGAACCGCTATTGCCGAAACCGCTTTCCGGATCTCGATCGTCACCAACGAAGAGGGGACGCAGAGAAGACGGGCGCTGCGAGAAAGCCGGGAAGCCCTATTGCTGCCCGCGGGGGCGATGGGAAGCGGCGAGGAGTCCTTCCAAACCCTGGAGAAGGTTGCGGAACCGGTCCGGAAAGGACCGAAAGTGGGAAGAAACGATCCCTGTCCCTGCGGGAGCGGAAAGAAATACAAACATTGCTGCGGCCGAGGAGCGTGATCTCTTGAACCGGGTGACCCAAGCCGAATCGGGAAGCATGGGGAGGATATTCGGGGGAATTCCCCTTTGCTTCTTTTTCCTGACCCTGCTGGTGTCGCTGGCTTTTGCCGCAACGAATGATCCCCGGCAGGAGATCCAGCGCTTGCTGGAAGAGGCCCCAAGCCTGTCATCCTATCCCGCAAAGACCGCGGTCGTGCTTTCGCGGTCCGTCTCGAACCGGCTGCTGGCGGATGGCAGCATGGAACGCAGGAGCCGGTGGATCATCCTGTTCAGCGGTTCCCTCCCGAGGCGGTGGCAGAACTGGCGGCTACCGGCACCCGAAGGCGGTTCCGCCCGTTTCCTTCGGGCTGAACTGTATTCGGTTTTGGGAATGGCGATGACGTCAAGACTCGAGACCCCTGCAACCAGCAAGGGGGACGCTGTTTTGCAGGTCCCTGATTCTCCCGGGGAGTCGGTTCTTTATCTTGAAGCGATCCAGACCTTCCCCCGGCGGTTTACGCTCGACGACCTGGTCCGGGTTGCGCTCGATCTCCCGCAGTGGGAACTGCAAGTCGAAGTCTCGGTCCCCCAGGGCAGCCGGCTGAATTGGGCCGGAAGTGGGATCGGACAGCCCGAACGCTTCCAGGAAAAGGGAATCGAGCGTTTTTCATGGAGTGCGAAGAACCTCCCGCCCGTTTCGATGATGCCCCTCCTCGATAGGGGAAACCCCACCCTCGGATTTAGCCTGAAAAGCGGGTTGGTGCCTTCCCTCCGGGACGTAGGGGAACTCGAAAAGGCGTTCTCCCGGCTGCCGAAGGGACTCTCCTCCCGGTTATCCGGCAAGAGCCCGGAAAAGGACGGAATGCAACTTTTGGCCGATCTGACCGCTGAAAAGAACAGAGACGAGGGGCTGCCGGCCGAATGGGTACGGCTTTCTGCAGGAAACTTCCCGGAGGACGGACCATGGTCGGAATGGGAAAGGACCCTCCTTGCGGCGTGCGGCTTGAAATCATTGGGTTGGTCCGTCAGGACCTGGTGGCTTCCTGCAACGCCGGTGCTTGCGGAACCTCCCGCGGGGACCGCCCTTTGGGCCGGCCCCGTGCTCGAGGTTTCTTCTTCAAAAGGAGGACAGCCCTTCTTTTTCACGGCGAAGGCCGACACGGTTTCCGGAAAGACCCCGAGCTTCCTGTATGGGGCAACCCTTTATCGACTGGATGGGGAAACAGTCCTGAAAACGAAAATTCCCGAGGGGAGTGCGGCAGGAAACCGCCTTTCCGTGAAATGGCAGCTTCAGCTTGATGAAGCCGGCTTTGCCAAGGGGAAACTGGTGATTCAGCTGAAGGGAGGGTGGGATTCCGTCCTTCAGAATTCGGAGGGATCCCTCACGCAAAAAGCGATCGGCCTGGTGCGTGACATGCTTTCCGGGACCCCGTTCGCTTCAGGGATGGGAGAGCCGAAGGTTTCCCAGGCGGGAAACGGGATCGAAATTCTTGTCCCGGTGAACGGCCTTCTGGGAATCGCGTCTCAGAAGGATCTTCTGGTCCGGTTCCCTGCGCAGAATGTTCCCGGAATTCGCGAGGTCCTGGAAGAGACGGAAAGGATCAAACTGAAATTTCCTTTCTCAGTGAAGCAGGAGTTCTTCCTGGATCTCCCGAAAGGATTCCGGGTTCTTGAGCCCCCTTCCCTGAGGGGGAAAAGCACCGGAAAGACCTCCGTCGAGGAGACGTTCAGGAACAATGAGAAAAAGGGCCGCGTTGAAGCGGAGCAGCTCGTGACCATTTCGGCTTCCGGCTTTGACGGACATGAGTCCCAGTCTTTAAAGGATTCCCTGGCGCAGGTCCTGAGGTGGGCGACGAATTCGATTCCGCTGCGAAGGCGTTGATAGGAGATGGTGAGGATGAAAGAAGTTTCATTGTTGTTCAAGGATCTCCTTACGGAAGCCGTTACTGGATTCGCCAAGGAAAGGGGACTGTTGCCGGGTGACGTCCCGGAAGTCCAGCTCGAACGCCCGAGGCACGAAGGACAGGGAGATTGGGCAAGCAATATCGCGATGCTGATGGCAAAACGCCTCGGGCTCCGGCCGCGGGACGTGGCAGCTGAAATCGTGTCGAGGATCGGGACCGATCCGCACCTGGAAAAGATTGAAGTTGCCGGCCCCGGTTTCATCAATTTCTTCGTGACGAACCTCTGGGTCCGCGATGTTCTTGAAGCCGCCGTGAAAGGCCGCGAGAACTATGGGCGCTCCGAGCAGGGAAAAGGCAAAAAGGTGCAGGTGGAATTCGTGAGCGCAAATCCGACCGGCCCCCTGCATGTGGGGCACGGAAGGGGTGCGGCGGTTGGTGACATGACCGCCAGTCTCCTCGAGTATGCAGGCTGGCAGGTTGAAAGGGAATATTACATCAACGATGCGGGACTCCAGATGAACCTCCTGGGGCAATCCACCCAGGCCCGCTACTTCGAGATCCTGGGGTGTCCCGAAAAGGCCCCATTCCCCGAGAACGGGTACAAGGGAGATTATATCTACGAGCTTGCGCGGGAAGTGCTGGAAAGGGACGGGAAGGTCTATCTCGATGTCCCGCTGGAAGAGAGCTTCCCGGTATTCCAGGAACATGCTGCCACAACCATTCTTGAGGGGATCCGAGAAGACCTGTCCCGCTTTGGGGTGCATTTCGATGTCTGGTTCTCGGAAAAGTCGCTTTACGAAAAGGGCCTGGTCGAGTCGGCGCTAAGCTTTCTCAAGGAACGGGGGCACGCCTACGAGAAAGACGGCGCTCTCTGGTTCAGAACGACAGCTTTCGGGGATGACAAGGACAGGGTCCTTGTCCGGAGCAACGGGGTCACCACGTATTTCGCTTCGGATGTCGCGTATCACAAGGACAAGTTCGATCGGGGCTTCGACCTGGTGATCGACGTCTGGGGCGCCGACCACCACGGATACGTGCCGAGGATGAAAGCGGCGGTCGAAGCCCTCGGGAAAGACCGAGATGCGCTCCAGATCTTGTTGATCCAGTTCGTGAACCTCCTCCGGGGGGGGCAGCAGGTTTCGATGTCGACCCGGTCGGGAGAATTTGTCACCCTGAAGGAGGTCTTGGACGAGGTTGGGGTAGACGCCGCCCGGTTTTTCTTTGCCATGCGCCGGTGCGACAGCCACCTGGATTTCGATCTCGAGCTGGCCAAGAGAGCCAGCACGGACAACCCGGTTTTCTACGTGCAGTATGCTCACGCAAGGATTCAAAGCATCATGAGGGAGGCCGCTTCGAGGAAGATGGAAATCCCCGACCCGTCCAGCGTCGATGTCGATCTGCTCCTTGAACCCGAGGAAAAAGCCCTGGCGAAGCGGATCGCCCGCTTCCCGGAAGAGGTCGAGAAGGCGGCTTCGGAACTTGCCGCGCACCGGATTGCCTTTTACGCCTATGACCTGGCAGCGGATTTCCACGCTTTTTACAACGCGCACCGGGTCCTTGGAGTGGAGGAACCCCTGTCGAAAGCGAGGCTCTGCCTGGTGGAGGCAACGCGGGTCGCGCTGACGAACGCATTGGCCATCCTGCGGGTGGAAGCTCCGGAAAGGATGTAGCGTCATTTGGTCAGGCTGCGGTGGGTTTTGGCTGCGGCCGTTCTCGGCGTGACCCTCGCGATCATCGGGACCGGCACGGTGATTGAGCTGAGGCGAGCCAGCCGTCTAAAGTCCATGGTGGACGCCCGAATGGAAGAGCTGGTTCGGCTGAGCAGGACGATCCAGGATCTTCAGGAAAAGCTCCGTTACATGCAGAGTCCCGAAGGAGTGGCCAGAAAGGCGCGACAGGATTTCAACCTGGTTTTCCCGGGTGAAAGGATTTACCGCCTCGAGATCGGATCGGAAGATCGATTGCCGGCACAAGGCCCATGAGGTATAATCAATCCTCGTGTTCCCTGCCCCTCCGGTTAGAGAGGGGCCATAGTCCAAAGGGAGGAGGTGATCCAGGTGCGACCGTACGATTTGATGCTTCTGCTTCGAACCGATGTTGAAGACCACAAGGCCTTTCTTGATGATGTCCAGGCATTGGTCAACACGTTGGGCGGCGAAGTGGCGAAGGTCGACGTCTGGGGAAAGAGGAGGCTGGCCTATCCTGTCGAAAAGGAACAGGAGGGCTTCTACGCCATCTTCAACATGAAGCTCGACCCCGCCCAGGTCGTCGAGCTAGACCGGGTTCTCAAGCTTCGTCCCCAGGTCTTGCGGCATATGGTCATCCGTCTTGACGAATAGGAAGGACGGTGGTCAAGTTGGCAAGAGGTTTTAACAAGGTGGTTCTTATGGGCAATCTCGCCCGTGACCCCGAGATCCGGTATACCGCTGCGAAACAGGCTGTCGCGAAGCTCACCGTGGCCGTCGGGCACCAGTACAAGGGGAAGACCGGCGAAGTCGTTGACCAGACGGACTTCATCCCGGTGGTCGTCTGGGGAAGCCAGGCGGAAAACTGCGAGCGGTACCTTAGAAAGGGCCGGCCTGTTCTCATCGAGGGGCGGCTTCAGGTTCGGAGCTACGAGACAAAAGAGGGGGAAAAAAGGATCGTCACGGAAGTCGTTTCCCAGAACGTTGTTTTCCTGGGAGGCCGCCGGGATGAAGAAGCTGCTCCGCCCCCTATCCCTAGGGCAAACGGGCAATTGTCCAGCCTGAGAGAGGAAAAGGCCTTCGAAGATTTCCCGATGGATATTTCTGAGATGGAATCCGAAGACGAGGCCGATATCCCCTTCTAAACCGCCTCTTGCAAGATGTTGAGGAAAAGGAGGCATCAGACGGATGGCTTTTACCAAAAAGAGGACTCGACGTCGTCCGAAAGTCTGCCAGTTCTGTGCAGATAAGATGGAGTACGTCGATCCGAAGGATATCGAAAAACTGCGCCGCTTCATCACCGAACGGGGGAAGATCGTCCCCCGCCGGGTTACGGGGAATTGTGCGAAGCACCAGAGGCAGTTGACTCGGGCGATCAAGTGTGCCCGAATCATGGCCCTTCTCCCCTTCTCAGCCGACTGATCGGCCCGGGGAGGCTGGCGGAAAGGTGCGGGGAGGGGCGCTAGGCTCCTCCCCCTTTTTTGAATACGGAGGCCCTGAATGACCCGAACAAAGGCACTGGTCGAGTCTTCACTGCTTGTTTCACTTGCCGTCGTCCTTTTCCTGGCGAGCAACACGATCCCGATCGTCGGTATCGCCTTCACCTTTCTATGCCCGGCTCCCCTCGTCGTTCTGGGTCTGCGGCATAGCCTTGGGAGGGCCGCGCTTGGAGCCGCCGTGGCGACGGTGATTGTGTCGATCGTCCTTGGATTCGTGGGAGGGTTGTTCTTCCTCTTCGGTTTCGCGGTTCTTGGCGTCGCACTCGGGGCTCTCGGGAAAAAGAGGGAAAATGCTGTGGAGATCGCTCTCTACGGCATTCTCGTTTCTTTGGCGAGCAAGTTGATCCTGATGGTGCTGGTAACCCGGCTGACGGGAGTGAATCCCTTTTCCCTCGATACGGCCGAATTCGATGCGATCCTTGATCGGGTCTTGTCCCTCTACTCCAAAACGGGCCTGATTCCCAGGGAGTCCCTGTCGGCCATGCGCCGGCAGTTCGAGGCGACATTCCGCTTCATCCCGCAGGTTTTTCCCGCTCTCCTCACGATCGCGGCGGCTTTCGACAGCATCCTGAGCTACGCGGTCAGCCGGGCCGTTCTCATCCGGCTTGGCCGTGGAGTGCTCCCTCCGCTTCCCTCGTTCGGCGAGTGGCGCTTCCCCAGGAACCTCTTCTGGGCGCTTCTCGCTTCCGCAATTCTGCCATTTTTGGGAGGGAATGGTCCATGGGGTGAGATCCTGCAGAGAGCGGGGATCAACCTCCGGTTGCTCGTTTCACTGCTCTTCATGGTTCAGGGAGTTTCCGTGGCCTGGGCCTTGCTGGGCAGAACGAGACTCTCCAGCCGGGCGGCGAGAGGCTTTATAATTTTCGTAGCGATCCTTGTCCCGGTTCTATCCTACCTGCTTATGATCGTCGGACTGGTTGATATCTGGTGGGATCTTCGAGCCCGCCTCTGGAGGTGAAAACAATGAAAGTGATCCTGAAAGAAGATGTGAGCAAGATCGGGAAAAAGGGAGATTTGCTCGAGGTTTCCGACGGATATGCCCGGAACTACCTTTTCCCCAGAGGCCTTGCCGAGGAGGCGACCGAAGGGCGCCGAAAAGAGTGGGAAGCGAGGAAGAAGGATCTTGCCCAGAAAGCAACCCGAGCAGAAAAAGCCGCCCAGGAAGCCAAGAGGAACCTGCAGGGGAAACAGGTGACGGTGAAGGCCAGTGCAGGGGAATCCGGAAAGCTGTTCGGTAGCGTGACGAGCTCCACGATCGCCCGCGCGATCGAGGAACAGCTCCACGTCGTGGTTGACAAGAAGGACATCCGGATGGAAGAGGCCATCCGGCAGGTGGGCCGGCACCCGCTGACGGTCAGGCTTTACCCGAACATCGAGGCGGAATTGAGCGTCCTGGTGGAGGCGGAGTGAATTGTTGAAGAACGCCTTCGAGAGAGTTCCGCCGCATAGCCTGGAGGCAGAAAGAGCGGTCCTGGGGGCCTGCCTGCTCGATCGGGATGCCCTTCTTCTCGTGACGGAAACCCTCTCCGGAGAAGATTTTTACGAAACCCGGCATCGCCTGGCCTTTGAAGTGATCCTCGACATGGCGAGGAAAGACAAGCCCGTAGACCCGCTGACGGTCTGGGAAGAAATTTCCAGGAGGGAGCTGGCGGACCGCCTTGGGGGGCAGGGCTTCATCGCGGGCTTGGTCGACACCGTTCCGACCATTGCCAACGTGGAATACCACAGCCGCATCGTCCGGGACAAATCGGTCCACCGGAAACTCGTCCAGGTCGGAAGCGACATCGTCAAGCTCGGGTACGCCGAGGACCGGGAAATGGAAGACATTCTCGACGAAGCCGAGAGGGCTGTTTTCGAGATCACCCGCCGCGGCGGGGAGAAGAACTTCCGCCACATCGGGGACATCCTAGGGGCCGCCTTTCAGCAGATTGAAACCCATTACCAGCAACAGGAGCCGGTGACGGGGATTTCTTCGGGCTTTGTCGATTTCGACCGTCTCACGGCGGGTTTCCAGCCGGGAAGTCTCAATATCATCGCTGCTCGTCCCTCCATGGGGAAGACGGCCCTGGCCTTGAACATCGCCCAGCACGCAGCGCTGGAAAGGAAAAAGCCGGTTCTCGTGTTCAGCCTTGAGATGGGAGGAGAGCAGCTGGCCCAGCGAATGCTCGCCTCGGAGGCGCGCGTAAACGTCCACGACCTGAGGACCGGAACGTTTCATGAAAGCGCCTGGGAAGCCCTGGCGGATGCGGCGGGGCGTCTTTCCCAGGCTCCGATTTACATCGACGACAGTTCCGTGCTGTCCACCCTCGAACTGCGTGCGAGATGCCGTCGCTTTAAGGCTAAAACGAACGAGGTGGGCATGATCGTGGTCGATTACCTTCAGCTGATGCACCTGCCCCGGCCGACGGACAGCAAACAGCAGGAAGTCGCGGAAATCTCGAGAGCCCTCAAGGGGATCGCAAGGGAACTGGATGTTCCCATCATCGCCCTTTCCCAGCTTTCCAGGGCGGTTGAACAGAGACAGGACAAGCGGCCGCAGCTCTCCGACCTTCGGGATAGCGGCGCGATTGAACAGGATGCCGATCTTGTGATCCTGCTTTTCAGGCCAGGGTATTACTCGACAAACCCGGAGGAAGAAGACAACATCGCCGAGGCGATCATTGCCAAGCACAGGAACGGTCCAACGGGGACCGTCCCTCTGATTTTCATTCGGGAATACACCCGTTTCGTGAACGCCGAAAGATTCCGCCCATCCTAGGGCAGAACGGGGGCCGGAGTTAACCATGAAGAGAACCCCGAAATCAACCCGGGAATTCGTTCCCGTTCATCCCAGTGGAGGCGGGGCGGAAAAACTACCGGAAGGATTCATTCCGGAATGGCTCTTCTACCCGTTGATCGCCGTTGCGTTCGTCGTCCCGAATCTAGTTTTTGCGCCCGGCGCGTTTTTTTCCCAGTCTCTCCACATCCTGAAATGGGTCACCGCCTTCACGCCGATCGCCATTCTTGCCGTTGCAGCCGGAATCTCGATCGTGGCGGCGCCGAGCGATCGACCGGTTTTCCGGGTGGATCCGCTGGGTTGGCTGTGGCTCTTCCTCCTTCTCTACATCACCGCGCAGCCGCTCTGGGTCCGGGTGACTTCCGTCCCCACGTTCATCCGGGAATGGCTGTTCTTCGCCACCCTTTTCATCACCGCGCTTCTTTGTTCAAACCTCTTCCGGCGGCGGGACATGATGATGCTGGTGCTTTTTGGAGCGGGCCTGAACGCTGCGCTGAACATCCTCTTTGCGGAGCTCCAGGTCAGGTTGGTCCGGCTTCCATTCTTCATCCTGCCTGTTCCTGGCAACTACGTGGGCAACACCGGCCAGCAGAACATGCTTGGAATCTGGGTTGCGATGGCTGTCCTTTCCGGGCTCGCGCTTCACGTCATGTTGCTGGAGGAGAAGGAAAAACGACCCCACGATCGCTCTGTCCCGATCCTCGTCGGGGTAAACCTTGCGATCCTGTCGGTCAACTCCTGGGGTGTCTTTTCTACGACAAGCCGGCAAAGCCTTCTTGCACTTTTTGCGGGGACAGCGGTTTTCCTGCTTGCAGGAGCAAGGGTTAGGGGAAAGGCCTTCGTCCGCTTGCTGCTTCCCGTTTTGCTGGTGATCTTGCTAGCCATGGGGGCGGCATTCCAGTTCAACACGGGCCGGACACAGGTTTTCGTGGAAAAGGCCGAGAGCCTGGCGAAGGGGGCGGTGGGAGAAAAGAGGGAACTTTCCGAGGCCGATTCGGGCCGCCTGAGCATCTACGCCACGGCGCTGACCATGCTGAAAGCCCACCCGCTGGGCGGGGTCGGGCTGGGACACTTCAAATGGAACTACCTGGAAGCCCAGCGCGAACTCTTCCGACAGCATCCCGATTCGAAACTCAAATGGCAATACACGATGTGGGCTCATAGCGAACTGCTCCATTGGTTCTGTGAGACAGGGATCATCGGCGGGATCTTCCTTCTGTCCATCCTCTTTTGGTGCGGCTTCCAGGTTTTGAAGGCGCTCAGGGCAAGAAAAGAAGTTTCCCTGGAAGGGCTTTGGTCCGTCGGCATGCTGGCGTTGATCTGGACCGTTGCCCTTTGGGGGGAAAGACCGTTTCACCGGATCGAAGATGCCCTTTGGGTTAGCCTGGCTTTTTCTTTCCTGGGAAGGGAATTTCTTCCGAAGGAGTTCTCCTGGGCCGAAATCCGCCGTCCATGGATCTGGAAAGGATTCGGCCTGATGATCGCTTCGATCGCCGTCGCAGGCCTCGTGCTCCTGGGGAAAGGCGTTGTTGCGGATCACGCGCTGGCCGCGGCACTCCAGACCCAGGATGCCCAGGCCCAGAAATCATGGATCGATCGGGCCTCCAGGAGCCTGCTGTTCAGAGATCTCGCTGACCGAGCCTACGCGGAACATTACCTGGCGATGGCTGTGGCTCGTCGCGACGGCCTGGCTCTCGCGGAAGGCCTGGCAAGGCTTGAAAACTATTTTTCCCGGCAGCCTCAGACCCGCGAACTGAACCTGCTGATCGGCTGGTACGGCCGTCTTGGAAACCGGGAAAAGCTGGAGTTCTTCACTTCCTACCTGAAACCTGGCACCTATTCGATCCGGCCGGCAGCGAATCTCTCTTCAGCGCCGTAGCCCCGGAAAGCCCCGGGGCTACGGGCTTTCGTTCCGGCTGGCCCCCCTAGAAGATCAGAAGAAGCTCCCGGTACCTGGGGAAAGGCCAGAAATCATTGCCGACGTGACTCTCGGCCGAATCGCAGAGGCTTCGCATCTCCCCCATCAGGGCCAGTCCTTCGGAAGTCACGGCTTCCGCCCCTTCCTCGAGACCCATGGAGGATAAGCGGGCCCGCAGCGCCTGTGTCCGATCGCAGGCTGCAACGAGCTTTTCACGAATTCTGGCCAGGTTGACAATTTTCTCCCTGAAACGCGGCATTTCCTCTGAAAGCGTTTCGGTAAGCCCCTTGTAGGTCTTCAGGTCCAGCTCGAGCTGGCGGGTGACTGCAGGCAGGATCCCTTCCCTGACCATGGATTCCAGGACGCCGAGTTCAATTTCGCGGGACTTGAGATACCGTTCGACCTGGATCTCGTAAAAGGCGGTTATTTCACGGTCGGACATGATTTTCAGGCTGGAAAGCAGTTCGCGGTTTTCCGGGACGAGGTAGTACGAAAGAGCTTCGGGAGTGGAATACGCCACGGGCAGACCGCGTTTGACCGCTTCCCGGGCCCATTCATCGGAGTAGCAATTGCCGTCGAAACGGACATTCCGGCTCTCCCTCGCCGCAAAACGGATCGCCTCGAGCGCCGCTTCCGAAACCTCGATCCCGTCGCCCAGGCGGTTCTCGATCAAGCCGGTCATTTGCTCCAGACCCCAGGCCCATGCGGCCATCAGCATGGTCAGGGGGCCCCCGAGGGATTGGGAAGCACCGGTCCCCCTGAACTCGAACTTGTTTCCCGTAAAAGCGATCGGAGCCGTCCTGTTCCGGTCCGTGTTGTCCGCCTTGATTTCCGGCAACCTGTTGAGGCCGAGGTCGATGGATCCTTTGGACGGGATCGATTCGGGAAGCCCCTCCTCGATCCGGTCGAGGATCCGGTTCAAGACCTCCCCGAGGTAGACGCTCATGATGGCGGGAGGGGCCTCGTTGCCGCCCAGGCGGTACATGTTCCCCGGGGACGCGATGGAGGCGCGGAGGAGGCTACCGTAACGAGACAGGCCGAGGAGGAAAGCGCCCAGGAAAGTCAAAAACTGGATGCTACGTTTCTGGGGACCCGAAGGGGAGAGAAGGTTTCTTCCCTCGCTGTCCATCAAGGAAAAGTTCGTGTGCTTCCCGCTGCCGTTCAGGCCCGAAAAGGGTTTTTCATGAAGCATCAGCCTCAGGTCATGACGACGGGCAAGACGCTTCATGACCGCCATCATGAGCTGGTTCTGGTCGTTCGCGAGATTCGCTTCGGAAAATTCCGGGGCAAACTCGAACTGGCAGGGGGCGACTTCGTTGTGGCGCGTCTTGATGGCGATTCCCAGGCGTGCCAGCTCCCTCTCCACGTCTTCCATGTAGGCGAGGACCTTGGGATGGATGGTCCCAAAGTAATGGTCCTCCATTTGCTGCCCCTTCGGAGGTTGAGCACCGCACAGGGTGTGACCGCAGAAGATGATATCGGGACGAAGCCGTGCCTTGGATTCATTGACAAGAAAGAATTCCTGCTCGGCGCCGACGGTCGCTTTCACCCAGCGGACCCCGCGGTTTCCGAAAAGGCGCAAAAGGCGAAGGGCACGGCTTTCGATGGCGTTGAGGGACTTCAGGAGGGGGGTCTTCAGGTCCAGAGGGGTTCCGTCGTAGGAAATGAAGATTGAGGGAATGCAAAGCGTCCCGCCCTTTTCTGTCTGAACGACGAAGGCCGGGCTGGAAGGGTCCCAGGCGGTGTACCCTCGTGCCTCAAACGTGGATCGCATCCCGCCGGAAGGCAGGGAAGAAGCATCCGGTTCGCTCTGGATGAGTTCACTACCGGTGAAGGATTCCAGGGGAGTCCCCTCCATGTCGAGCGAGAGAAAGGCCATATGCTTCTCTGCCGTTTTCTCGGTGCGCGGATGGAACCAGTGGGTATAATGCGTGGCCCCCTTGGAAAGAGCCCATTCTTTCATAGCCGAGGCCACAATATCTGCAACCCCTGCATCGATCTTCTCCCCCGTATCGACCGCCGCCATCAGCTGGGCGAACACGTCCTTCGGAAGGCGTTCACGCATGGCCTTACGGTTAAAGACAAGCTCCCCGAATGTTGACGATGGGCGTTGATCCGTCATCCTGTCCCCCTCCTTGAATTGAGATAGGACATAGATAGCAGAAAGAGACGAAAAATGCAATAGCACATAGCAAAGTATGACATTAAAAGAATGGATTTAATGTCTAGAAAGTGCTTTTGGGGGTCTGCATGAAAAAGGCCGCCTCAAAAGGCGGCCCCCCCGGAGAAGAAACGGTCTTTCAGAGGCCCTTGCCGAATTCTTCAGCACGTGCCAGCCATTCGGTTCCTTCGATATCCCCGCGGAGATAAATCCCGGGGGCCAAAAGTTCGTGAAGGCTGTCTAGCTCAAGCAGCCTGCAGGAGGCCCGGTAGGCGAACCTGAGCCCCTCAAAGCAGCTGGGGTCGGTGTCTCCGGCTGTGGACAAAAGCGCGGCTTTTTTCCCTTTCAGGGTGAAATCAGCGTTCTCGGAAACGAAAGGAAGGAATCGATCGATCACCAGTTTGATCTGAGCGCTCCAGGTATACCAATAGAGCGGTGAAACGAAAAGGATAAGTTCAGACTGTTTGAGCGCCTCATAGATTTCCCCCATCGAATCGTTCAGCACGCATGGTTTTCCGCCCGTCCAGCACTGCCGGCAATCCTGGCAGCCCGACAGCTTCAGTTGTGCCAGGTGGAACCGGTGGATTTCTCCTGCTTTTTCCCCGGCGCCACGAAGGAAGGCTTCCGCGAGCCTTTCGCTGTTTCCTGACTTTCTAGGACTGCCGAAAAGCACCGTTGTCCCTTTCATCTCCAATCCTCCTCCTCGAGCAGGTTTGTTTCCTCAAGCAGCTGAACAACCTCCTGGCGGGCCTTCGGGTCGAGTTCGGGCAGGGGCAAACGGCAGGGGCCACCGTACAGGCCGATTGCGTCCAGTGCCGCTTTCAGTCCGGGAATGCCGTATCCCTTGGTGACGGCGTGATTCAGGCGAAGAACCCGGTGCTGAATCTTTCTAGCTTCCTCGATCTTGCCGTCGAGAAAAAGGCTCATCAAGCGGCTGCAGGCTTTCGGCAGAAGGTTGGCCAAAGCCAGCGTCCCTCCCGTACAGCCAACGGCCAGCCCGGGAAGGAAAAACCCGCCTGAACCGACAAATACAGAAAACCCTTCCCGTGCTTCAGAACAGATCCTCGAGATCTGGACGAGATCTCCGGACGTGTCCTTGATGCCGATGATCGCGGGGTGCGCTGAGATTTCGCGCACGCAATCCGCTGTCAGGTTGAAACCCGTGTTTGCGGGCATATTGTAGAGGACAACCGGCACCGGGGAACTGTCGGCAAGTTTCCAGAAATAGGTCCGCAAGGTCTCGACCGTGTTTTGTCCCTTGTAATAATGGGGGGGGAGGGCAAGGACCGCATCCGCTCCCGAGTCCGAAGCGGCTCGGCAAAGCTCCACTGTTTCGGAAAAGCTGGGACAGTGAACTCCCATGACAACCGGAAGCCTTCCTTTGGTCCGTGATGTTACCCTCGCGGTCAGCTCGGCCCTTTCCGCAAAGGAAAGAGACGGGAATTCCCCGTTGGACCCTCCGACCACGAGTCCCTGCAGGGGGGAAGAAAGCCATTTTTCCAGGTTCCGGTCCAGGGCTTCCCAGGCGATGGTTCCATCGGGATCAAACGGCGTTGGAATCGGGGCGTAGATACCTTTAAGTTCCAATTCTGCTGTCACTCCTTTCATCCTAAAGGAGTCTATCACAAGAGGAAAGGCGTCGGTGAGGGAGGATTCCGTATAATAGGGAGGGGGCAAGGCCCTGCCGGGAGGGAGAATGGAGACACTGAGAGTCGGTTTGTGTTCCTGGGCAGATTCCGGGCTGGTGAAGAGCGGATGGTATCCTGCGGAGGCCCGAAGCGCCGAAAGGCGCCTTCGTTTCTACGCATTAAAGTTCGATACGGTGGAAGTGGACAGCACCTACTATGCCATTCCCGGGGAAACTGCCGCCTGGAGATGGGCCGCGAGGACGCCCAAAGGATTCCTCTTTAATGTTAAGGCCTTTGGCCTGTTTACCTTCCATGCCGTCGACCGGAAGCAACTCCCTTCCTGGGCCCAGTCGGTGACCAGGAGTCACGCTGTTCCGGACCGCCTGACTCTCCGCGATTTTTCGAAGAGTGTCCTCCTGGAAATCTGGGAAAGCTTCAGGCGAAGCATCGCTCCTCTTGATGCCACCGGGAAGATGGGATACCTTCTCTTTCAGTTTCCGCCGGGCATCGAGTTTTCGCGGGTTCTAGAAAAATACCTCCATCGGATCAGGGAAGTTTCGGGGCCGCTTCGGATCGCTGTAGAGGCCCGAAACGGAAAGTGGCTTGAGGGAAGCGCAGAGGACCGGTTCCTTGGAACGCTCCGGGAACTGAACATGGCCTATGTTGCGGTGGATGAACCGTCTCTGGCCTGGACCGTTCCCCCGAAATGGCCGATTACGGCGAGCTGGGGCAGCGTGGTCCGCTTCCATGGCCGAAACGCCGCGGCGTGGGAGAAACGTGGAGCGGGGGTTTCCGAAAAATTCCGCTACCTCTACAAGCCGGAGGAACTGCATCCCTGGAAAAACAGGATTCTTGAGACTTCGGCCAGGGTGGAGCGGCTTTTTGTGATGTTTAACAACTGTTATGGAGATTACGCGGCAAGGAATGCATCCTGGATGAAAAAGGCGCTGGGATTGTCGGTCCAGGATGCGGAAGCCGCCCAGGGCATGCTGGATTACGGGTCGGCTGAGGAACCGAAGATCCCGGAAAAGGAGGAGCGAACATGAAGATCAGGAGGACCTTTTCCTTTGATGCGGCCCACAGGCTGGATTCGTATCACGGCAAATGCGAAAGGCTTCACGGGCACACTTACGCTTTTTCCCTGACGGTGGAGGGAAAGCCCGATCGAGAGGGAATGGTCCTGGATTTCGTAGAACTGAAACGGCTGACGGAGGAGCAGGTTTTATCCAGGCTGGACCATTCCTTCCTGAACGATCTGATTCCGCAGCCCACGGCAGAGAACATCGCGATCTGGATCTGGAGGGCGATGGAAGAAGGAATCCGGCAAAAGAGAGGCAGGCTTTGCGAGGTCGAAGTGTGGGAAACGACGGATTCATCGGCGATCGTGACACGGGAGGACCTTGAATGAGGGACGTCCAGGGAGAGCGGGACAACCGGAACATTCCGATCGATCGAGTTGGCGTCAGCGGGGTTTCCTATCCGCTGGCCGTGATGGATCCAAGCGAGAACGTTCAGCACGTCACGGGGGCCGTCAGGATGTCGGTTTCCCTTCCGAAGGATTTTCGAGGGACCCACATGAGCCGTTTTATCGAAGTGCTTGAAAGGTGCAGGGGAAAGATGACCCTCGGGAACCTCGAAGAAATCGTTGACGCCTTAAAGAAGGAACTCGCTGCCCCGGAAGCCGAGGTCGCGATTGCCTTTCCCTATTTCGTCAGGCGGACGGCGCCGGTTAGCGGAGCGGAAAGTTATACCCGGATCGATGTCGAATTCTGGGCAATGAAGGCGAGCCGGTTCGATTTCGTCCTGAAGGTCGCGGTTCCGGTCCAGACGCTGTGTCCTTGCTCCAGGGAGATCTCGGAATTCGGGGCTCACAACCAGAGGGCGAAGGTCGAAATCGAAATCCGGATGAGACGCCTTGTTTGGATTGAGGACCTGGTGTCTGTGGCCGAGCAGTCGGCTTCCGCTCCCGTATTGACGCTTCTGAAGCGGGAAGACGAGAAAGCCCTGACGGAAAAGGCCTTTTTGAACCCGCGGTTCGTGGAAGACGTCGTCAGGGAAGTTTCCCTGAGACTCGACCGGGACGAACGGATCAAGTGGTACCGGGTTTCCGTGGTTAGCGACGAGAGCATTCACAACCACCAGGCCTTCGCGTGCCTGGAGCGTTTCGTGTCCTGTCCGGCACGTTGAGAGGAGGATGAAGGCATGAAAGTCCTTTTCGCGGGAAGTGCTTTCGATCGGATAAAAGAGAGTTTTCTCCCCCTCTTCGGCGGCCTGGAAGTTCGAATCGCCAGAGACGACGAGGTCAGCGAAGCGCTTCCCTGGGCGGAGGTCCTGGTCACACCCCCCAGAGCGATCGGCGAAAGTCTTCTGAAGCGGGCGGTTTCCCTCCGGATGATCCAGCAATGGGGGACGGGAATCGAGGGGATCGATCTAAGGGCTTGTTCGACCCTCGGGATCACCGTCTGCAACGTTCCTTCGCGGGGAACGGGAAATGCGGAAAGCGTCGCGGAAATCGCCTTGATGCTAATGCTTTTGTTGGCAAGGCGGTTTTCCAGGGCCCAGGAAAACCTGTTGAAGATCGGGCGGGTCCATGCGCCGAAAGGAATCACGCTATGGAAGCGACGGGCATGCCTGGTGGGACTTGGAGGCCTTGGGCATTGCATCGCGGAAAGACTTCTCTGCCTGGGGATGGATGTCGTCGGCGTGAACCGGACCGTTCGTCCCGAATTCCAGTCCTGGGGACTCCGTTCAGTCCATCCTCTCGATGAACTGGATAAGGCCGTGGTTGGCTGTGACTTTCTCGTTCTTGCTCTTCCCCTCAACGAAGACACGGCGGGAATCGTGGACCGGAAAACCCTCCGGGCTCTCGGCCCGAAGGGGTACCTCGTGAACGTCGCCCGTGGCGGACTTGTTGTGAGGGAGGATCTGGAAGCCGCACTGGACGCAGGGGAAATCGCCGGGGCAGGGTTAGACGTTTTCTGGGTGGAACCACCGGATCCGAACGATCCCCTCTTAAGGCGTGCCAATGTGGTGGCGACCCCCCACATCGGGGGCGTTACCGACGAAGCACTGAGCGGCGTTGCAAACTTTGTCCGGGAAAATATTGAGCGTTTCGCCCGGGGAGAGACTCCCCTTTCGAAGGTCCTTCCCCCCGCGGGGCAGGCAGAAACGAGGCCGTGATGGTCCTCAAGCCGGCGATCCTGGGCTGCAAAGGCCTCGAAAAATTCTCCGGCCGTCATCCCTGGCTTTTCCGGGGAGATTTCGACAGGCTTCCCCTTGGGGCAGAGAACGGGGCCCTGATTCCGATCGCCGGGGAAAGGGGGGGGGTGCTTGGCTGGGGGCTGTTCAGCCCCGGTTCTTCCCTGTGCGTCAGGCTTCTTTCCTGGAAAGCCGAACAACCGGATCTGGAAGAACTGTTCGAAAAACGGATCCGAGAAGCCGAGAACCGGAGAAGACCGTTTTTGGAAGGAAGCGAAGATGCCTACCGGCTGGTTCACGGGGAAGCGGACGGGCTGCCTGGCCTGGTTGTCGACCGATATGGCCCGGTTCTCGTTCTGCAGACCCTTTGTGCGGGGATGTACCGTTCCCTGGAAATCCTTGTGAAGATCCTGGCTGCCTTTCCTGGAGTCGAAGCGTTGGTCCTGCGCAACGAGGCGAAATACCTCGCTAACGAGGGGATCCCTAGGGAAAAGAGGCTGATTTACGGAAAGCTGCCTGGGCGGATTCCTTTCGCGGTTCAAATGGGGGAAAACCGGAGCCTGGTCGATCCCTTCAAAGGCCAGAAAACAGGGCTATACCTCGATGTCCGCCAAGCCCCAAGGCTGATCAAGTCTCTCTGTCCCGGGGCGCGGGTCCTGGATGCCTTTTCTTACACCGGCAACTTCACCCTCCACGCGCTTCGCTGGGGTGCCTGCGACGTCCTGGCTCTGGACCAGTCCGCGGAAGCTCTGGAGATCGCAAAGGAGAACCTTGTCCTGAATGGCCTTCCAACCTCCGGGAAGGTTACCCTGGAGGAGTGCAATGTCTTTGACCGCCTGAAAGAACTGGACGATCAAAAACGTCTCTTTGACCTCCTCATCATGGATCCGCCGCCGTTTGCTCCTTCGAGAAAACAGTTGGAAGGCGCCAGGAGAGGGTACAAGGAACTGGCCGTTCGTTCCCTGAAAATGACCGCTCCTGGCGGTTCTCTGCTGTTTTTTTCCTGCAGTCAGGCCTTCGGCAGGGAGACGCTCTTGGAAACTCTTTCGGCGGCAGCCAGGGACGTGAAAAGGGAATGCCGAATCACCGCGGAATACCATCAGCCTGCGGACCATCCCGTCAGCCTGAATTTCCCGGAAAGTGATTACCTGAAGGGCTTTCTTCTGGAGGTGCAACCATGAGGCAAGGGATCAAGGCCGTCCTTTTCGATTTTGACATGACGCTGATCGACAGCAGCCATGCGATCACCCGTTGTTTGAACGGGATGGCGGAAGAATTGAACCTCCCGAGTGTGACCCGAAATCAGGTTCTCTCAACGATCGGTCTACCGATCGAGGCAGCCTGGCGGTCATTATGGGGCGATTTCAGGCCCGAGTGGCTGGAACATTACCGAAATCACTACAGCGCCAGGGAACGAAGCGAATTGAAACCGCTTCCAGGCGCGGTCTCTCTGCTAGAGAGGCTTGGACATCGGGGAATCAGGAGGGGAGTCGTGACGAACCGCCGATTTGCCCGTGTTTCGGTCGAAGCAGTGGGCCTCGCTTCCTATTTCGAAGCGATCGTGGGGCTTGAATCGGTGGAAAGGCCCAAACCCTTTCCCGATTCGCTGGAACTCGGGCTGAAATTGCTGAACGTCGGCCGGGAAGACGCGGTGTTTGTCGGAGACACGGATATCGATGTCAGGACAGGGCTTGCGGCGGGTGTGAGGGTCGTGGGGATTGCTACGGGCAACCACCCCTTGCGGGAACTCTCGGAGGCGGGGGCCTGGAAAACGGTCCCTGACCTAGAGTCGCTCGGCAAACTGTTGGGGGTCTGAGTCCCGGCTGAGGATAGGAATGGGGCCTTAGCGGTGTACTACCCCCATATATTGTGTTTCCGCTCTTGTAGAAGGGGGCATTCCGGAAGATAATGGGATGGATGATGATTCCATGAGGAGGCCTCGTCATGAAAAAGGACACGATCAAGCCAGTTTTCTCCCCAAACGCGGTCAAAATCCTGGAAAAACGGTACCTGCGCAAGGATGACGCAGGAAATCTCCTAGAAAGCCCGGAGGAAATGCTGTGGCGGGTCGCGTCATCGGTTGCGGCGGCTGAAAAAAACTGGAACCAGGATCCGGAAAAACGGGCCGCCGAATTTTACGAGATCATGGCCTGCCTGCGGTTTCTCCCGAACTCTCCAACACTGATGAATGCCGGTTCCCAGCTGGGGCAACTGTCAGCCTGTTTCGTCCTGCCGATCGGTGACAGCATGGAGGAGATCTTCGACACGCTGAAGGCAACGGCACTGGTTCATAAAAGCGGTGGCGGCACGGGGTTCAACTTTTCGCGCCTCAGACCCGCGGGAGACCGCGTTCGTTCGACCTCCGGAATTGCATCCGGCCCGATTTCCTTCATGGAATTGTTCAACGAGGCGACGGAAGTCGTCAAGCAGGGAGGGATGCGTAGGGGGGCGAATATGGGAATCCTGGAAGTCTCCCATCCGGACATCTTCGATTTCATCCGGGCGAAGACGACCCGTGGAAGGCTTTCGAACTTCAACCTTTCCGTCGGAGTGACCGACTCCTTCATGCAGGCTGTCAAGGAGGAAGCAGACTGGGAACTCCGAAACCCTCGAACCGGGGAAGCGGTTTCCACGGTCAAGGCCGCCGAGCTTTTTGATCTGATCGTTCAATCTGCCTGGGCAACAGGGGATCCCGGGCTGGTTTTTCTGGATCGGATCAACGAAAACAACCCCACTCCTCAGATCGGGCGGATCGATTCGACGAACCCCTGCGGAGAACAGCCGCTTCTTCCCTACGAAAGCTGCAACCTTGGATCGATCAACCTGGTCCGGTTTTTAGACGAACGGGGTGAGTTCGACTGGGAGGCTCTCGGGAAAGGCGTCGAGACGGCAGTTCGTTTTCTGGATGATGTCATCGAGATGAATCATTATCCGCTGCAGGCGATCGGAGAGATGACGAGGAAGAACCGGAAAATCGGCCTGGGGATCATGGGGTGGGCGGAAGTTCTCTTTGAAAAAGGATTTGCTTACGGAAGCCGGGAATCCCTGGAACTTGCCGAGCAGGTCATGTCCTTCATCCAGTCAAGGGGACATGCCGCGAGCGAGGCGCTGGCCGAAGAAAGAGGCTGCTTCGCAAATTGGAAAGGCAGCCTATGGGAGAAAAAGGGAAGAAAAATGAGAAACGCCACGGTGACGACAATCGCCCCGACGGGAACCCTTTCCATCCTGGCGGACTGTTCCAGCGGCATCGAGCCCGTTTTCGCCCTCGCCTACCAGCGGAAGACCTTCGAAACGGAAACCTTGAACGTCGTCAACGGCATCCTTCTCAGGAAACTCGAGGAGGCAGGACTCCTGCGTCGAGGCCTGGTCGAAGCGATCGGCGAGTCCGGATCGCTCGGGGATCTAGACCTTCCCGAAGACTTCAAGAAAGTTTTCCGGACCGCTCACGAGATCCCGTTTGAAGATCATGTCCGGATGCAGGCCGCTTTCCAGAAGTACACCGACAACGCGGTCAGCAAAACGATCAATTTTCCAAACAAGGCAGGGCAGGAGGAAATCCGGAGGGCTTTCTGGCTCGCCTATGAATCCGCCTGCAAGGGGATTACCGTGTATCGGGACCGTTGCAAGGAAGCCCAGGTTCTCTACGCCGGCCTTCAAGAGAAAGCCGAACCTGTCAGAAGCCAAGGGAAAAGCGTTCCGAGACGCAGGCCTGCCATGCTCAGGGGGACAACGGTCAAGATCCCGACCGCTTTCGGAAATCTCTACCTGACGGTAAACGAGATGGATTCCAAACCTTTCGAGGTGTTCGCGACGCTGGGAAAATCCGGGAAGGATACGCAAGCCCACACCGAGGCACTGGGACGCCTGATCTCGCTTGCCCTTCGAAGCGGGGTTCCGGTGGAGGAAGTCGTCAGCCAGCTGAAAGGAATCGGTGGCAGCCAGCCGGTTTGGGAGGAAGACGGGATCATCTTGAGCCTGCCGGATGCGATCGCACGCGGGCTGGAGAAGGCTGGGGGATTCAAGGTCGAGGAGTCAACCGCCGAAATGTGCCCTGCCTGCGGTTCTGCCTTAATCCACAGCGAAGGCTGTACGCGATGCAGGAGTTGCGATTTTTCCAAATGCGATTAAAGTTAAAGCAGGAGGATGACCGATTGGAAAAGAACCCTGCTGCCGCCAACGGAAAAGAGGGCCGAAAACGGAACCTGAGGTGGGGGTATTGGGCGCTGTTTGTCGCGATTCTGGCCGGTAGCGCAGCGGCGTACTTCGCGTGGTGGTCCAACTTCAGGTCCCTGCGTCCGGAATTTACCGTTGCGGAACCCCTCTCGATCCGCGAAAAGGCACGGACGCGAGGGGTCCTCCTTTGGAGCGAATCGGTCCTCAGCGCTCCCTTGGAGGGAGTGGTTCATTACCCGCAGGGAACCGAGGCTGTCCGCGTATCGAAAAACGAAGTGGTGGCGGAAGTGGTGTCCGGGAGCCGGAGGGCGGTTATCCTCGCCCCGAATTCAGGATATTTTTTGCCTGGTTTGGACGGGCTCGAAGGAAAGTGGAACTTCTCCGACCTATGGCCGGGAGACGGTCAGTTGCCGGGCGCAGCCAAGTTCAGGAGAATCGGGGAGGGAAGCCGCCTCAGGAAGGGAGATCCCCTGGGAAAAATCCTCCCTCAGCCCCAGGAATTGAGGGCAATTGCCTATGTTGAGGCGGACAGGGCGGTAAGAAAACAGATCGAGAACGGGGTGCTCCTGTTCGCACTTTCCGGGGAGAGACCGCAGCGGGCCTCGATCAGAGCCGTTCAGGATTTCGGTCCGAAAGTCAAGGTCTACCTGAGTCTTCCTTCCTTCCCGATCAGAATCCCTTACACAAGGGCGCAAGAGATCGAATTTTCCCAGGGGGAAGAAAAGGGCGTTGTTTTGCCGGAGAGCGCGATTCTTCAGAAGGAAGGGAAAATGGGCGTTTTCGTCTTTGTTTCGGGCAAGCTTGAATATCATCCCGTCCTCGGCCTGCCGTTACCCGGAGCCCGCTTCCTGGTCACAGAAGGGCTCCGGCCCGGCGACCTGGTTCTGACCCGAGCCGAGGCAGGGGCGGAAAGGAAGGTTTTGCTCTGGTGATCGACCTGAAGCAGCGATGTGCGGAAATCCGGTCACGAATCGCCGAAGCAGCCCGGAAAGCGGGAAGGAACCCGGAAGAAATCCAGCTGATGGCGGTGACTAAGACGCGGCAACTTCCGGATCTCATGGAGGCCTGGGAGAACGGGCTTCGCCTTTTTGGCGAAAACCGGGTCCAGGAGGCGGCGGGGAAAATTGCCTCGTGGCCACCGGAGCGCCGGGTGCAATGGAGACTGATCGGACACCTGCAGAGAAACAAGGCCAGAAAAGCACTGGAACTTTTCTCCAGGATCGATTCCCTGGACCGCCTGGAACTGGCATTCGACCTGCAGCGGATCCTTTCGGAAACCGACAGGAAGATCGATGTCCTGATTGAAGTGAATACGTCGGGGGAACCCTCGAAGCAGGGAATTGCCCCGGATGGTCTTGACGGATTGCTGGAGGGGGTGCTGCAACGCTGCCCGAACCTCACCGTTAGGGGGTTGATGACCCTGGGCCCGCTGAATGCGGGCCCCGTGGAAGTGGCCGCTTCCTTTTCCGGGCTGAGAGACTTGCGGGACAGGGTGTCGAAAGAGTTTGGACTGGAAATGCCCGAGTTGTCGATGGGCATGTCGGATGATTTCGAGATTGCGATCGAGCAGGGCAGCACCTGTGTGCGCCTCGGGCGCGCCCTTTTTGGGCCTAGGGAGTAGAGGAGGTGGACGGATTTTGTGGGAAAAGTTCTTGGCATTTCTCGGCCTTATTGAAGAAGATGACGATTACGAGGATGAAGAAGATCTGCGGGGGAGCGATTGGGAGGAAAGGAAACGAAGGGTTTTCCAGCCTGCGATCGGCAAACCGGCCGTTATCCTTGTGAGAGGACAAACTGCCGTTGAAAGGAAAGACGAACTGCTTGAAGCCCTTCGCCTGGGGCAGATGGTGATTCTGGACCTCCGCACGGTTGACCTGGAACCGGGGCAGGGGCTTCTTGATTTCGTCTGCGGTGCTGTCTACTCAACGCAGGGCAAAGTAATCCGGGTTGCCCCGGGGGTTTTTCTTGCGACGCCGCACAGCCGCCTGCTGGAAACGTGGGAGGAACGATTGACGTCAGCGGAGCCCGCCCCCTGCGACGAGGAAGAGGGGGCGAGTGAGGCATGAACGGTCTTTTCACTCCGATCGACATCCAGCAGCAATCCTTCCGCCGTGCCCTGAGAGGCTATGACCCGGAAGAGGTTGACGAATTCCTGGACAGGGTGGCGGAAAGCGTCCAGGGATACGTGGAAAAAATCCGCGAACTTGAACGGAAACTGGAAGTTGCGGAAGAGCAGATCCAGGAATGCCGTGAACTGAAACATTCCTTGAACGAGGCGATCCTTTTCGCCCAGCAGAGCGCGGAGGAAAAGATCAAATCGGCCGCTCAGCAGGCTGAACTGACGCTGAAGGAAGCCCGGGCCAAAGCGGATTCAATCCTTGAGGAAGCCCGGATGCGCATCGAGGAGCAAAAGAGGGAGATCAGCCGACTCAGCCAGGTTCGTCAACAGTTTGTGGCTGAAATGAAAGGGACGCTGTCGAAATTCGAGACCCTCGTGGGCATGGTTTCGGAAAGCCAGAAAACGGAAGAGAAAAGGTGAAGGAACCGCTGGAGCTCGAATCTTCGGTTCTGACGATCAAAGGTGTCGGAAAGGCCCGTGAACAGATCCTAAGGTCGCTTGGGGTGCACACCCTGAGGGACCTTTTTCTCTATTTCCCGCAAAGATATGAAGACCGGAGAACGATTTCCCGGATTTCCGGGCTTCAGGAGAGAAAGCCGGCACTACTGGCCGGAACGCTGACAGGCTTGAATGTTTCAAAATTGAGGAGCTCCAGGAGAGGCAGGATTCTAACCGTTCTTTCCGCGCTCGTCGAAGATCAGGGTGAAACCCTCTCCGTCAAGTGGTTCAACGGAGGCGCCATGACTCTGCGGCTATCGGAAGGAATGAAGGTTTCTCTTTTCGGAAAGGCTGAAAAGGGCAAGAACGGCTGGGAAATGACCAACCCGGAGATCAGGATCCTCGATGAAAACGAATTGCCAGAAACGGGAATCTTTCCCGTCTACTCGCTCTCGACCGGGTTGAAGCAGCAGACCCTGAGAAAAATCATGAAGGGGCTTTTCGAAGGAGGGACCGTCGGGCTGCTTGAGGAAACCTTACCCGAGCACCTGAGGAAACGCCAGGATCTCGTTGGCCTGCGGGAGGCGATCGAAAACCTCCATTTCCCAAAGGATGAAGCAGCTTGGAAGGCCGGTCGAAAACGGATCGTCTTTGAAGAGTTCTTCCAGCTGCAGGTAAAGCACAGAAAAGTCCGGGTGGAGAATGCCTGCCTCCGAAGGGCCCCGGTGATCCGTGCCGGTGAGCGGACGGAAGAGTTCCTGGAGAAAAGGCTGCCTTTTCGCCTGACCGAGGGGCAAAAGCGGGCCTTGG
>Ga0208695_1000227_pt1 | contig 73539 bp, 80 predicted proteins | sample AD_UKC111_MetaG_FD_184449 | JGI IMG/M metagenome (GOLD analysis project Ga0208695, IMG submission 184449) | Active sludge microbial communities of municipal wastewater-treating anaerobic digesters from Hong Kong - AD_UKC111_MetaG (SPAdes)... | ecosystem: Engineered > Bioreactor > Anaerobic >... | reverse complement strand
ATGTCGACCCCCAGCGGGAGATAGCCGGTCGCGCCCGCCGCCAACGCCATTTGTACCCGCGCATTTTCGACATGAGGTGAAATTACAAGAATTGGGATTTGGGGATGATCTGCCTTTATTTTCTTGACGATGTCAGCGCACGAGCATTCTTCTCCGCCCCAGCCGTCCGCGACGATCACCACATCGGGGTGAAGTTCTGCAACGCCAGCAATCCCAGCCGCATCATCTGCTGCATCTCCAACGACCTGTAAATCCTCATCCTGTTGGGTTAGAAGGATTAATCCTTCCCGGGCAAGGAGCTGAGAGCAGATGATAAAAAGTCGGAGTTTTCTATTTACTGGTTTTTTCATGCAAGCGCCTAATCATCCTGATACATCAAGGTAAAACGGGCAGCATAGATGGCAAAGACTCGCGCAGACGCGCTAGCGAAATCGCTTTTTGAACAGAAGCAATGGCAGAAAGAGTAACGCTGGTCTGTGCTACGATTTCTTTCTCAGTCAATCCATGGTTCATTCCCCATAGAATCGCGTCCAATTGTTCATAGGTCAGCCCAATTGCGCTTTCGTTGGGCAGTCCGGCAGCCAGATCACCCGAGGAGGGTTTATTCACGATCCATGCAGGAACTCCGAGGTATTTCGCCAGTTCCCGGATTTGGGTCTTGTATAAATGCCGAAGCAGCTGGACATCGCTTGCCCCATCGCCATACGGATCATAGAAGCCAACGCTCCACTCCGACCGGTCCGTCGTCCCTACCACCAGGCAGTTATTTATCATGGCGTAGAAGTACAGCGTAACCATCCGCTGGCGGACCTTTGTTATTGCAAAAGCATGGATGCGTCCTAATGGTTTCCAGAAGATCTGGCGAGCCAGGCGCAGCCAGAAATTTGCCCGGCTGTTATAAAGCATTGCGATCCCCTCGCTGAAGGCGGACGGGGCGGACGATAACCGGCAGATCCAGCGGATACCACGTTCGATGAGCTGTCGGTCACCTGCCTGTTCAATGGAAACCAGGTCATATACACCCAGCGTCGCCAGCACTGGAGAAATATCGATGTGCGTCGCTTTCAGACCCAGGGTCTTAGCTACCAATTCGGCATCGGCCATGTTTTGAGCATCCGTATCCCGCTCCGGAAGCATGTAGGTAAGTACATGTGCTCGCCCAAGGGCGCGCACACATAGAAATGCGCAGGTGGTCGAATCAAGACCACCGCTCAAACCCAAAACCACGCCGCGTTTCCCCAGGCGGTGAACTTCGCTGCGAACGAATTGTTCGATATCGTTCACAGCCTGCGCAGCGTCAAAGTGCAACCCTTCCTGAATGCTGAGCATTTCACCTCCTGCAAAATTCCTTTCGGGTCCGGCAGGGGATTGAATGCTCCCTGCCGGACCGAGACGTTGAAATGATTACGACCGCAGCATACGCAAGCCGCTGCCAATGACCACAAACTCACTGATCTCATGAGCCAGCACGGCGATTGGCAAGGTGAACCAGCCGCCCACTGCACCGATAACGAGCACCCCAATCACAACTGCCGAAAGGACTAGGTTCTGGTTGACAACGGATTGATTACGCTTTGCCAGGCGTAACGCATAGGCTAACTTCTCCAGGTCGTCGGCCATCAGGGCCACGTCAGCAGTTTCCAGGGCTACATCCGTACCCGCTGCACCCATCGCGACACCCACCGTCGCCTCGGCGAGCGCGGGGGCATCGTTCACCCCATCTCCGACCATCGCCACGTGCCCATAGCGGGAAGTCAGCTCGCGTACTTTGACCGCCTTATCCTCCGGTTTCAGGTCCGCATATACTTCGTCGATCCCCAGTTCACGGGCAATCGCCTGAGCGGTACGCTCGTTGTCGCCGGTCAGCATGACCACTTTTTCAGCTCCAGCAGCGTGCATCGCATCGATAGCTTTCTGAGCATTGGGGCGGATGTTGTCACGGATGGCAATCATGCCCCATGGGGCTTGTTCATCGCCTAACACCACTACCGTTTTACCTTCACTCTGCAGGTGATTGATGTCCTCCCAGGCGCTTTCCAGGGAGATTCCCAGCTTCGAGTGGAACAGGTCCGGGCTGCCAACATAAACTGTGCGACCGTCCAGACGGGCAGACGCGCCCGCCCCGGTCAATGAGCGGAAGTCAGCCAATTCGGCTGGTTGGACTCCCTGCGTCTCCACATGCCGGACGATAGCTTGGGCCAGGGGGTGGCCGCTGCGCCGTTCAATGCCGGCAGCCACCGCTAAGAATTCCTGCTGAGAGTTTGTCAGCCGGTCCGGGTCCTGGCGGAAGAGAACAACATCGGTTACTTCCGGTTCTCCACGCGTCAGCGTGCCGGTCTTATCCATCGCAACAACCTTCACTTTAGCCAGTTCTTCAACATACACCCCACCTTTGATCAACACGCCGTTGCGTGCGCCGGTGCCAAGCGAAGCCACCAACGTAATCGGGATGGATATGACCAGGGCGCAAGGTGCGGCGGCAACAATGAAGACCGTAGCACGGGTAATCCACGATACCCAATCTGCGCTGAAGAATAGCGGCGGTACAATGGCAATGAGAATACCAGCGAGCAAAACGATGGGGCTGTAGCGCTCGCCAAAACGCTCGATAAAGCGCTGGCTTTTGCCTTTCTTCTCCTGGGCTTCTTCGACCATGGTGATAATGCGGGCGATGGTGTTATCGGCAAAGGTTTTGGTCGCGCGGACTTCCAAAGCGCCTTCGCCGTTGATGCTGCCGGCGAAGACCGGGTCGCCCAACTGCTTTTCCACCGGGACGCTTTCGCCGGTCACCGGAGCCTGGTTGACGCTGGAAGATCCAACCAGTACTTCGCCATCCGTAGCCATGGCTTGACCCGGTTTGACGATGAACACATCCCCAACTACCAGCTCTTCGACCGGGATCTCTCGCTCGCGGCCATCCCGTCGAACCAGGGCTACCTTCGGGGCCAGGTCCATCAGAGCTTTAATCGCGGCGCGGGTTTTCTCCTCTGTATAGCCTTCAGCGGCTTCACTGATTGAGTAGAGGAAGACCAGCATGGCTCCCTCCAATAGCTCGCCCATTGCCGAAGCGACCACCGCGGCAACCATCATCAATAATTCGATCCCGATCTTACGCTCGAAGATCAATTCTTCGATGGCCTCGCGGCCAAAGTAATACCCGCCGATCACTATCGCGGCAATAAAAATAACGGTCGATATAAGAACCGGCGCGCCAGCCAGGCCGATGAGCCAGCCGGCCAGAAGCAGGACACCGGACGCCACTGAAGTCAATACTTTTGGATTGCGCCAGGGTTTGACTTGTTCGGCCATTTCCATCCCTTTTTGGGGTGGAAATCCGATGGTCCCCAGTTTTTCTTTCAATGCATTCGGGTTGGTCTGATCTGGGTCATAGGTCAGAGCAACTTTGGCGGATTTCGGATATACCTTCAATCCTACCAGCCCCGCAAAACCTTCTAACCCTCGTTCGATGTTGGCTGCGTCATGTTCGCAGTCTAGATTGCTTACTCGTACTTCGATCTTGTTCGATTCCATCGTTTCTCCAATTAGGGTGAATTATCTGGCTTCTTCAACCAGACGGATGACAATCTTTTCCACTTCTCCGGCAATCTCTTCGAGGCCCACGGTGGGGAAATAGTCAACTAAGACTCGCGGTTTGAATGCACTGATAAAAGTCTTTCCTTTCTCGACGAAGACACTGATCGGGCAGGGCAACATGAGAGAGATTCTTTTATCTTTTGCCAGTACTTGATTTGCAAACCTCGCATTGCATATTTCAATGATTTTCATCGGTTCGATGTCGAACCCTTTGGCAGCCAGGGTTGCCTGCACGTCGTGAATGTACAGAACGCGAAAACCTTTTTCCTGTGCAGTGGCCTCAATGGCGGCCACAGCTTCATCCATGCTTTTGGAGGTCTCCACCGTGTAATCAAATTTCTCCATTTTGTCATCTCCTTGGAATGATTATCTTTCTGGCTCGTTTTTTTGACTTTTAACATCATTGGCTGTGAGGCTCCGCCCCCATTCGACGGATCACCCGCGGTAAAAATCTTCCGGTTCGTTTCATATACTCGCGATAAGCGTCGCCGAATTTATCTATCATCACGCGTTCTTCGCGCTGGATCCGGAGGAGCACGATCACACACAGCCCGACGAGCGGAACACCGCCGACGATCCAGTTGCGCGTGAGCAGCAGAATCGCCGACAGGGACATAAATAATGCTGTATACATTGGGTGGCGCACATGCTGGTAAGGACCGCTTGTCACAAGCATATGCTCACGACGCACATGGAGCGTCGGGGAAAAATTGTTACCGAGGGCAAGCTGTGTCCACGCAAGGAGTGGGAGACTGAAGCCGCCCAGTACGACGCCCAGCCACTGTAACCATTGCGGCAATAACAGATCCGCCCACACCAGGGTATCTGGGCAAACAATGTAGAACAAGACGCCGAGGAAAAATATTGCTCCTATGAGAGCGCGCAAGGTGGTGTTCAGCCTGCTTTCCTTGTATTCGACCTGTCCTTGCACCAGCCGGGCGCGCCACTGGAAATACACACGGATCAAAGCAAACAACGCGAAGAAGATGACAAAAATGCTGTGAAAAAATGTTTGGCTCATTCTAAAATCCCGTGTCAACCGGAACTACTGTTCCGCACCAGTTATGCTTTCGCAAAGTTGGCGGTGAAAAAGTACCATGGGCCATGCATTTCTTTCAGATGGAAGCCGGCTGCTTCGGCCAATCGCTGTACTTTGGTGCGAAATTGATAATGCGGATCGGGGAAAATTTCCGTTATCGAAAGTATCCCATTGGGTTTGAGCGCTGCGTAGCACTGCTGGATGGCCGCCTCACGATCTGGGATTTCGCCCAATACCGTGCAGAGATAGACCACATCGATACTCTCGGGTGGGAATTGCGTCTGGGAGGCATCGCCTAGTACGGCGGTGAGATTGGATACTCCAGCCCGCGCTGCTCTGGCGGTCAACCGATCAAGCATCCCTGGCTGTATATCCAGCCCAACCACCTCGCCTCCTGGCTGGACCCGTTTTGCAGCCGGGATCAATAGACGACCTGGCCCCGGGCCAACCTCCAGAACTTTCTGATCAGGTTTCAAGCCGATGCGATCCAGAGTCGTCTGGGTGCCAAGCAACCAATCTGACCAGGAGCTATCCAGTAGATTCGCCAGCCAGGTCGGGCAGGGGAGGGATCGTTTACGACTCGTCCAACGCCAGATCAGGCTCACCCCGACCAGGGTCAGGATGGATAGTAGAAGGATCTTCAAAATTTTCATGTCTGCTGCTCCTGATCAGGGGGTTTGATACTCAAAAGTATCCATAGCAGTATGGCGGCACCCACCATGATAAAACTATCTGCCAGGTTGAAGGTCGGCCAGCGCGCAGTGCCCAGGCCAACGTCCAGAAAGTCTGTCACCCGTCCATCTGGAAGGCGGTCAGCGAAATTCGCTGCCGCACCGCCAAGGATCATCCCAATGGGTAGATGCGTGGCAGCTGGAAATTCGCCGCGGCGTAATTCCCTTACGAGCCAGATGACTAATCCAACAATGATGACGCCAGTGACAATAAGTGGAAAGGTCCCACCGTTGGCAAACAAACCGAATGCCACGCCCGTGTTGTAACCCAGTGTCAGACGAAAAGCCTGTCCCAGGATCGGACTGGGCGCGGTCAACACTTGCTCTGCCCAAACCTTCGTCAACCCATCTAGAAGAAGGGCAATGATAAAGGTAGAGAAGATCCGTAGACCCGTTTTCACCTTATTCTTGTTCCTGACGCACATCGTGCGGAAGGTTATATCGGGTGCACTCATATATTCCTCGAGCGACATCGGACAATAGGGATTCGGCCATTGCCAGCAGATCGCCGACACGGTCGTCGCTGAGACGATAGAGCGCATATTTCCCTTGTTGTTCGGCAGCAACTAAACCGCATTCGCGCAGACAGCGCAAGTGGTTAGATGTGTTGGATTGGCTCATCCCCGTGGATGCTACAATTTCGGTCACGGTCATAGGGCCGTTGCGTAACACCTGTAAAATGTTCAGGCGCGCCGGGTCTCCAAAGCCACGAAAAAGCTTGGCTTGCAATTGAACTCCTTCTGCGTTTGTAATGGTTAACAATTCCTACGCCTCCCATCGAAATATTTATATATCACAATATAATGATATGATATTCCCAAGAAATCATTCTGTCAAGGTGTTTTTCTCTGTAAATCCAAGTTTGTGAAATAAGTGACGAAATCCACCAGGGAAGGATGACGATTGTTCATTGCCCACTGATAAAAACAACGTAATATTATGGCAGGCAAGAAAATAATCCCTATTTATTTTAAGGCTCAGCATAAAATATGGTGACCGAGAGCGAAGAAATGTATTTGATAACGGCTGTGCTCCTCAAAGAGCGCGGCCTGGAAGAACCGCTGCCTGTCTCGCAGCTGGCCGAAGCGTTATCCATCCAGCCGGTCTCCGCCCACCAGATGATTCACCGGCTGGCGGAAGATGGCTGGGTAACGTTTACCCCCTACAAGGGTGTTACCTTAACCCCAAATGGTGAAACGTTGGCCTTGTCTGTGCTCCGCCACCGCCGTTTATGGGAAGTGTTCCTGGTTGATCAACTACAAATCTTACCGGACGTTGCGGCTGAGCTGGCCTGCAAACTGGAACACACCGTACCCGACGATATTGCAGAACGTCTGTCCCGCTTTTTAGGCCAACCGACCCAATCTCCTCTGGGAAACCCCATTCCTGCTGCGCAGTCCTCGGCCCTACCCCTGCCAGAACGATTTTTGACACAGCTAAAAACCGGTGAAGAAAGCCAGGTTGCACGTATTCAGGCGGATGAAGCGACACACTCATTTTTAACAGCGGAAGGCATTGGCCCTGGAACACTTGTTACCGTATTGGCCATTGGAAGCAACAGCGCAATCCTGGCGGCTTTTGGTGAACGTAGCATGTATCTTTCTGAAAGAACTGCCCGGTCGATTTTGATCTTCCCTTAATCGGTAATAGATTACCGTCCCTAAATCAGGAGTTTATCCATGCAAGAATCCATTGCGAACCCCAGGATCCTCCCAGAATCCAACGGCGCCAGTTGTCACGGGGGTCCCAACGTAGATACCAGCGGGCTGCCGCTGATCGCGATCGTCGGGTCGCCCAACGTAGGCAAGAGCGTGCTGTTCAACACCCTGACCGGAGCTTACGTCACGGTCTCCAATTACCCTGGTACGACGGTAGAAGTCAGCCGGGGAAAAGGCCGCCTGGCGGGCCAGCCGGTCGGCGTGGTCGATACGCCGGGGATGTACCGGTTGGTTCCAGTGACGGAAGAGGAGCGGGTCGCCCGGGATATCTTGCTCCAGGAACGACCAGCGGTTACCTTGCATGTGGTCGACGCCAAGAACCTGGAGCGCATGCTGCCGATGACCCTGCAATTGATCGAGGCCGGCCAGCCGGTCATCCTGGTCTGCAACCTCATGGACGAGGCCGAACGGCTGGGTGTCAAAATCAACACAACCGCCCTCGAACAAGTTTTGGGAATCCAGGTTGTCGCGACTGCGCTGACGACCGGTCGCGGCGCAGATCGCTTGAAAGAAGTTGTGCTTTCTTCCCTCAACCGGAACGGCCATTCGGCAGCAGGCTGCGCGAACTGTGAATCAAAGCCTGCTCAGGTAGCCGTCGTTCAGTATCCACCCGCCATCGAAGACGCCTTACAACAGATCGAAACCCAGATGTATGGTTCCTACCAGTTAACCCATCGGTCGATTGCCCTGCTGCTGTTGCAAAACGACGCCGGAGTGGCCGCGCTGGTCGCGGCGCAAGAAGGCGCTCAGTACGCCGACGTCCAGGCCACGGTGAAGGCCGCCCAGGGCCGTTTTAGCCAACCGCTTTCTCTGGTGATCGCCCGCTACCAGCGCGAGGCCGCCAGCCGGATTCTGCAAAAGGTGCTCACCCAGCCCGTCCGGCGGGTCTCGCGCTTCGCGGAAAAGGTCAGTGAAGCCACGATGAATCCGCTGACCGGGATCCCCCTACTTCTCCTCTCGATGTACCTGTTGTACCAGTTTGTTGGGGTGTTCGGGGCGCAGACCCTGGTCGATTTCTTCGAGAACAGCCTGTTTGGAGCTTACGTCAACCCCTGGATCAACGGATTGCTGGCAACGTACGTTCCCTGGCCGGCGATCCGGGATTTGATCGGCAACCAATACGGTGTGATCACCCTGGGAGTGCGCTATGCCATCGCCATCATTCTCCCCATTGTCGGCACGTTCTTCCTGGCCTTCTCGGTCATCGAAGACAGCGGCTACCTGCCGCGCCTGGCCATGTTGATCGACCGCGTTTTCAAAAAGATCGGGCTGAACGGCCGGGCAGTGATCCCGATGGTTCTGGGGTTCGGCTGCGACACGATGGCGACGATCGTCACCCGGACGCTTGAGACGCGCCGGGAGCGGGTGCTCAGCACGATTCTCCTGTCGCTAGCCATCCCTTGTTCGGCGCAATTAGGCGTCATGCTGGGCATGCTTTCCGGGCGGAACGACCTGCTACTGATCTGGGCTGCTATTATGACCGGCATCTTCCTGCTGGTGGGGTTGGTGACTGCGCGGCTGATGCCCGGCGAGCGTCCGACCTTCTACATGGAGCTGCCGCCGCTGCGTCTGCCCAGTCCGAAAAACGTATTCGTCAAGACTTACACCCGTATGGAGTGGTACTTCCGCGAAGTTTTCCCGTTGTTCATCATCGCCAGCCTGGTGATCTGGTTGGGGCGGCTGACTGGGCTGTTCGACCTGGCTATCAGCGCGCTTGAACCTCTGGTACGTTGGCTGGGCCTGCCTGACCAGACGGCGGTGGCCTTCCTGTTCGGTTTCTTCCGCCGGGATTACGGCGCGGCCGGCCTGTACGATCTGCGTAACACCATGACAGGCGTACAGATCCTGGTTTCGACGGTGACCATGACACTTTTCGTCCCCTGCGTGGCCCAGTTCTCAGTCACCGTGAAAGAACGTGGCTGGAAAACCGCCCTGGCCATCGTCGTCTTCATCTTTCCCTTTGCTTTCTTGATCGGCGGGCTGCTCAACTGGTTGCTGATGGTCCTTGGGGTCAAGCTATGAAGTGTGGTTTCTGCGGCTACGAATTCGATCCTGAGGAAGCGGGAACGGCCTGCGGCAGTTGCCCACTGGTGAAAGGATGCCACCTGGTGCGCTGCCCGCGCTGCGGGTACGAAATGCTGCCCGAGGCGAAACTGATCATCTGGCTGCGAAACCTGAAGAATTCGACAATTAACCGTGCGGGAAAGACCGTGAAGGAGAAATCGACATGATGGTCAGTGAACGGGCGCAAGAACAACTCGAACAGCTGTGGATGGCCGAAGAAGACGGGCAAGTAGGAGTGCCGGTAACTGAACACCCGGGCGAGAATGTGCAGGATCTGCTGGATGGCGCGTGGATCGTACAGGATCAGGGGATTTGGAAGCTGACCGCATCCGGCCGCGAGGAAGCCGCGCGCGCCATCCGCCGCCACCGGCTGGGAGAAGTCCTGCTGGCAGACGTGCTAAAAGGAGACCAGAACCAGGTGGATGACCAGGCCTGCAGGCTGGAGCACGTCTTGTTCGATGGATTGGATGAGAGTATCTGCACCCTGCTGGGGCATCCTGCGTTCTGCCCGCATGGGAAGGCCATTCCGCCCGGCGACTGCTGCCGGGAAAAGCGCGCCAGAGCCGACGCGGAGATTGCCCCCCTGATCGAACTCCAGCCAGGGCAGGTGGGCCAGGTGGCGTTCATCCAGATGAGTAATCCGGGCCGGTTGGAAAAGCTCATGGCGATGGGCGTACTTCCAGGCGGCAGTATAAAACTGCTGCGTGCTTCGCCCACGTTTGTCTTCGAAAGCGGCTACAGCCAGTTCGCCGTCGACGAGGTGATTGCCTCTGGGATCTACGTGCGGCGGGATGTGGTTTCTTCATAAAGCCCTGATAGGTTTCTCACAATTTCTACACAACTTCCGGGTATCGTTAGTTCATCACGGAATGGATTAGAAAAAGGAGAAACGTCATGCGGAAATTATTGTTGGGTAGCCTGTTATTGATCTTCGGCATCGGTCTAGGGATTGGTGCTGCTTATGGTTTCAATAATTTCTGGCGGCCAACGCCAGTTTACGCGGTTGCTCCGGTGAATGTTCAGGCGGCCTCGGTTGTCCCGCCGGCCAAAACGCCTGTCGCGCCTTCGGCAACCCAACAAACGCCCGACATTACCCCTCCTTACCAGGGTTTGAGAAACAATGGTTGGGGAATGGGCAATGGCATGATGGACGATTGGGGCTGGCAGGGCAACAACACTCCTAACCAGCAATACCGGGGAATGGGTCCTGGAATGATGGGGGGATGGAACAATAACTCCGGACAGGGCAATTGGGGGATGGGTATGATGGGTGGATGGAATGCAACTACCCAAAATGGACAAAGAATTGCGATCGATCTGGCCATTGCCAGCGCAAAACAATACGCCGCCGGGTACGGTCAGGGTCTGACCGTTGCGGAAATCATGGAATTCAATAACAACTTTTATGCTTCGGTAAAAGAAACGAGCACAGGTCGGGGCGCTTTTGAGTTGCTGGTGGATCCCTACAGTGGCGCGGTGTATCCTGAAATGGGTCCGAATATGATGTGGAATGTCAAATACGGCCATATGGGCAACGGCCAGGCCGTTGAGAACACCCTCTCGATCGAGCAGGCTATCCAACAAGGACAGCAGTATTTGGATGCGAACCTGGCCGGCGCACAGCTCCAATCAGACGGCACAAGTTTCTATGGGTATTACACCTTCGATTTCAAGATCAATGACCAGGTTGCCGGTATGTTGAGCGTCAATGGCTTCGATGGCAGCGTCTGGCTGCATACCTGGCATGGTCAGTTTGTTGCCGAACAGGAGGTGCAATAATGCGTACCGCTTGGAAGTGGACTTTGGGGGGCCTTGCCGTCGCCTTGATAACTTTCATAGTGGCGACTTCACTGTTTGGTGGATTTGGCCGGATGGGTTATGGTTGCGGCGGCTTTGGCATGATGAATCCTCAATTCGGCGGGATGGTCGGAAGCTGGGGTATGTTTGGAGGATTTATGATGCTCGGGATGTTCCTTATCCCTTTGAGTGTTCTCGCACTGCTTGTATTGGGGGGAATTGTACTGGTTCGAAGCTTAAGCACGTCAAGAACAGGTGTTACAACTCGTGCCACCTGCCCTGGCTGCGGCCGACCGGTGCAGAACGAATGGACAACCTGCCCTTATTGTGGAAAACCAGTACACTAAGAACGCCTATGTGTTGTCATAACCCTCTTGGTCTATTAATTGATAAACTTGAATTGAAAAATGATGTGTCGCGGACAGACGTGGATTCTTCCCCGCCTGAAACTTGTCCTAATTGCCGAAATACCATTCACCTTTCCTACGTTTGGTGCCCCGTTTGTGGAAAGGTGCTCAAACCATTTCCATGCAAATATTGCGGTCAAACCGTCGAACCAGAAGCAAATTTCTGCCTGCACTGCGGGGCGCCGCAGCTCATATGATCTTATCCGTAATGTATTTGTCATCGAATCCCCGGATACCCGTATCTACCGATCAGAATTTACGTCTTAAAGGTTAAGGGATGAATCCGGAAACTAGATTACTTGAGCAGGCACGATGTTTTGACCTGACGGCACTGGGGGATATATACGACTGCTACAGTCCAGGTGTATTTCGCTACGCTATACGTCTCCTTGGAGAGACCGATCTTGCCGAAGAGTGTGTTGCTGAAACTTTTAGCCGCTTTCTCAAAGCGTTGCATAATGGGGGCGGACCAAAGGATTACCTGCAAGCCTACCTCTACCAGGTGGCGCATCACTGGATCACCGATTATTATCGCCGCCAGCCGCTCCCAGACCTCCCTTTAGACGAGGCATTCGCGAACGATCAGGATGACCCCGCAAAAACTGCTGTGGAGAACATTGATCGCGAACGGGTCAGGGCGGCATTGCTACTTTTGACGCCTGAACAGCGCCAAGTGGTCGTGTTGAAATACTTGGAAGGTTGGGAGAATGAAGCGGTGGCGGCTCTATTAGAGAAGCCTCTTGGTTCTATTAAGTCACTACAGCACCGGGCGTTGGAAGCGCTGCGCAGGATGCTGCTTCCCGCAAGGGAGGAAAACGTGTCAGGGAGGAAGGCGTATGAATAGCATTTCTGAAGAGCAAGATTTTGAGATTGTCTCCCTGGTCAAAAAGCTCCAGCAATCTCCAGAGCGGGACCAACGCGCGGCTACAGTCGGGAGAGCTATATTCCTGGCCGAGGCGCAGATGTACCCTCTGCCCGTATCCATAACACCTGAACGGCGTCATATAGAGTGGAAGACATTCTTTTCCCGAAAGGCAAATCCAAAGATGGCAACCATTTCCACTCTGATATTGATTTTTACTTTACTGTTTGGGGGAACCGGAGCTACAGTCTATGCAGCGCAAAACAGCTTGCCTGATCAACCGCTCTACGCAGTGAAACTGGCCAGCGAAGATGTGCGCACCGGTTTAGCGACCAATAACCAGACCCGCCTGGATCTGGCGACCTCCATGGCCGACACTCGACTGGACGAAATTCTTCAGCTTGCTGCCCAAGGGAAAAACATTCCTTTATCCGTCTGGGATCGATTGGCAGCACAGTACGATCTTGCGTTGAGCACGGCTGCCTTGTCCGATGACGCCCAGTTAAACCGTGATTTACTGCGAATACAGGCCAGGATTGCCGTGAATCTTGAAAAACTGTCCAGACTGTCGGCCAACAACCAGTATAACGGCGCGGCGATGCAAACTCTCGCCGCCCTGCAAAATGACCTGCAACTCATTGGGGCAGGGTTGCAAGACCCGGCAGCATTCCGCCAAAGGATGGATGCAGGGTCGCATAACCAGGGCTGGCAAACGACCCCTTCCGTACCTTCTCCATCCGGCACGCCGCAAGCCACGCTCCAATCTCGCACACCGATGTGGCATGCAACTGATGAGCATGGTGGGTATATGATGACGCCCTGGCCAAATTCGACAGCTCATCCCCAAACGCCCATGATGACCGCTGTTCCAGGGAATGACATTCACCATAATGATCCCTGGATGGGTTCCCCGACCCAGATGCCAAACGACCAGCATCATGACGATTGCCAGAATTGCGGCCAATGGGGAGGCGGAAGCTCAGGTGGACACGATGGAGGACATCACTAAGATTCGATAGCTCCGTCGATTCGACAGCCCAGGCACATGCCTGGGCTGTTTTGATTTTCTAAAAGCTGTTGTCATTTCTGAATTAAAAAATCGCTATTTCACTTGACAGAAAATAATGACCGAGATATACTGTGAATATATGAACACTGATTCATACGTAAACCTTCTGGAACAGCACCAACTCAACAACGTTCCGCTCGAGGAATCGGTCGCGGATCGCCTGGCAGAACTCTTCGGCGCTCTGAGTGATTCCACCCGGTTGCGCATTATTTCTGTTTTACTGCGTGGAGAGTTGAACGTGCAGCAGATTAGTGAGAGTGTTGGTATGAGCCATTCGGCAGTTTCTCACCAGCTGCGCGGCTTACGTCAGTTACGCATCGTTCGGGTGCGGAAGCAAGGTCGGTTGGCTATTTATTGTCTGGACGATACGCATATCGCCGAGTTGTTCCTGCGTGGTTTGGATCATGTCTGCCATGAATAAGGCGACATCTTCTTACCGGCGGTTTGTGATCATTTTGCTGTGGCTATTGGTCATTTGCCTGGCGGTTCACTTCTTGAACGATTTACAGACCGGTCGGGTTGACCTGGTAGGAAGCGTTTTCTTGGTATGCAATAATGCTATTCATTCTGGCCTGCTGACTGTTATTATCCCTCCTGTCATTCTGGTGGTTCTTGCCTTGAAATTGCTTTTCCTGCCCCATTTATTTTCTCATTCTAGTTTTCTTCCAGTACCCATTCTCCCACCTAAATAAACTTACAAAGAGCGGTGAGTTTTACATAACTGGCGCTATTTAAACGCGCCTGGTCGATTATGGATGTTTCTAGAATCATAGTAAGGATAGAGGTATGGCTGAAAAAGTCGTTGAACTCGCGGTTCCGCTGCTGCTGCCAGAGCAGGACGGGTGTGACCAGTGTATTGAACAACTTCTGGCACGTTTACTGGCTCATAAAGGGATTCTCCAGGCGCATCTTCACAAAGATCACGATCCGGTGGAACTATGTATCCACTACGATCCCAACCTTGTATCCCTCGCCGCTGTCAAACGCATCGCACAAACGGCCGGCGCTGAACTGCGCAATGGTTATCGCCATGAAGAGATCCCATTTGTGGGATTGGACAGCGCGGATGCAGCCGTCTCCCTGACTCAGGAGCTTGAACAGATGCAGGGCATGCTGCATGCCAGTGTCAGCTATGCTTCCGGGCTGGCGTTTGTCGCTTTTGATACGAAATACCTCTCGCTAGTCCAGATTCAAAAGTCCATGCAGCGCTATGGTGCTCGCCCCGTAACCAGGGCAGCGTTCGAAGGGAAAGAAGCAGAGCACGAACACGAACATGACCATGGCGGAGCACCGGCTTTCCTGCCACACTGGATACAAGAACGCTGGTCGTTGATCCTGGTTGCGGTGGGAGGCATCCTCCTTCTCCTCGGATGGACCGGCGAACAATTTTTAGGCTGGCCGGCCGGAGTGACCCTGATCCTCTTCCTGCTTTCCTATGTCGCCAGCGGGTACGACCCGGCACAGCATGCTCTTCCAGCGGTGCTGCGTGGCAAGTTTGACACGGATGTACTGATGTTAGCTGCCGCGGTTGGCGCTGCCTTTCTAGGGGCGTGGGCTGAAGGCGCTTTTCTCTTATTCCTGTTTGGGGTAGGACATGCTGGAGAGCATTATGCCCTGGATAGGGCTCGTAACGCGATCAATGCATTGGGAGAATTAATGCCCAAGACCGCTCAGGTCAAGCGTGACGGTAAAATCATTGAAGAACCTGTCGAGCAGCTCTCAATCGGTGACGTGGTTGTTGTTCGCCCAGGCGACCGGATTCCAGTCGACGGGGTGATTTCTCAAGGTGAAAGCGCCATCGATCAGAGTCCTATTACCGGGGAATCCGTCCCTGTTCAGAAGGGTATTGGCGATGAGGTATTTACTGGAACGATCAATCAAGAATCAGCACTTGAAGTAAACATCACCCGGCTGGCAAAGGATAACACGTTGAGCCGGGTCATGAAAATGGTAGCTGAAGCACAAGGACAGCAAAGTCCTACGCAGCAATTCACCGACCGGTTTACCGCCCGATTTGTTCCGATTGTGCTGATTTTGGTCGTGTTGGTCGCGGTGGTACCTCCTTTGGTGGGTTTAATGCCATTTTCAGAGAGTTTTTATCGGGCTATGCTTCTTCTTGTTGCGGCTTCCCCTTGTGCATTGGCCGTCGGTACCCCGGCGGCAGTACTGGCTGGGATTGCCCAGGCGGCGCGCAATGGGGTATTGATTAAAGGCGGCGTTCACCTTGAGAATCTCGGCCGTTTGAATGCGATGGCTTTTGATAAAACCGGGACTCTGACTCAGGGTAAGTTTCAGGTTACTGATGTTATTCCTTTCAATGGTGCGAAACCCGATGAAATCCTGAGATTAGCAGGGGCCGTTGAACAGCAGTCTAATCACCCCTTGGCCTTGGCGGTCGTCCGTGCTGCTCAAGAACAGAAACTCTCCCTACCTGTAGCAGAAGGTTTGGAGAATATCCCTGGTCGCGGCGTGCGCAGCCAGGTCGAAGGCCAACCGATCTGGATTGGATCTCTCAAGCTTTTCGAGGAAAATGCCGGAAAGGCCGTGGATGACAGTATTCGCCAAACGGTAGAGCAGTTCGAGAGCGCTGGTCGCACGACGATGACGATTGGCCGCGACGGTGTATTTCTGGGCGTCCTGGCTTTGGCGGATGTGCCCAGACCTCGTGTAGCGGCCGTCCTTTCTCAGTTGCGCAACCTGGGCGTGAAGCACTTGATCATGCTAACGGGCGACAACCGGAAGGTAGCACAACAGATTGCGAAAGAGATTGGGGTCACCGACGTTGAAGCGGAATTGCTGCCTGAAGATAAGCTGGGTACGATAAAGCGTTTACAAAAAGAATATGGGGCAGTCGCCATGACGGGTGATGGTGTAAACGATGCGCCGGCGCTGGCAACTGCTACAGTTGGGATTGCAATGGGGGGCGCGGGGACAGCGGTGGCTCTTGAAACCGCTGACGTGGCCTTGATGGCTGACGATCTAGGAAAGCTGCCGTTCGCAGTCGGCCTGAGTCGCGCCAGCCGGCGAATTATCCAGCAAAATCTGGCTATTTCCCTCGGTGTGATTGCTTTGCTGATTATCACATCCGTGCTCGGTTTGGTGCAGCTCAGTTGGGCTGTTGTTGCCCATGAAGGGAGTACGGTATTGGTCGCAATGAATGCACTGCGCTTGTTGGGATACCAGCTTCGAGGCGGAAAAGCGTAAACCATACGGGGACATCCCGCTGAAACGTTGAGGCAAACAATGACGATCGAACCATACGATCACCTTTTTCTTGCAGGTGTTTATGGGCTGATGCTGGTCATCCGCCTGATTTATGGGTGGCAGGCAAATCGCAAAGGTGGTAAAGCTGTCAGGCGGCGCGAACCAGGTTGGTCACCGGTCTTGATGGGAATATTGATGGTCTTATCCAATGGCGTCCTATTGGTTGACATCCTTTGGCCTAGAGCGCTGAAAGCCACTTCCATTGCACTTCCGGAAGGATGGCGGTGGATGGGTCTGGTGATTTGCATCGGGATGGATGGGCTGTTCTGGTGGATCCATCAGGCTCTGGGGCAGAACTGGGCGGTGGGGGTTCTTGTGAAGGAAAACCACAGTCTCGTTACCGCAGGGCCATACCGCTGGGTGCGCCACCCCATGTACACCACACTATTCGGTTTTAGTGTCGGGTTCTTCCTTCTGTCGGCGAATGTGCTGGTGGGCGTGTTCTGGTTGGCCATGACCCTTGCCAGTGCCTGGCGGGTGGGCAAGGAGGAATCCATTCTTACGCAGACCTTTGGTGTGGCGTATGTACAATATATGGCCCGAACCGGTCGGTTTCTACCAAAAATGACGGGAATCCAATGAACAACCGTGATAACCTCCAGCTGTATCGCCTATATGCCCCGCTCTATGACCGTTTGATGCGCTTTTGGACGGCAAATTCGCGCCGTAAGGCAATAGCGCTGTTGGACCTGAAACCGGGCGAGCAGTTGCTGATTCCCGGAGTCGGTACTGGACTGGATTTGCCGGTCATTCCGGCTGGAGTCTGCACAACTGCCGTTGATCTCAGTTCGGCCATGCTCCAACAGGCACAAGGCAAGTGCCAGGAAACCGTTGGGTTTGGCGTGATGGATGGTCAGGTGTTGGCTTTTCCAGATGACCAATTTGATGCGGTGCTGCTCAATCTGATCCTCTCCGTGGTGCCTGACGGGCAGCGGGCATTGGAAGAAGCCTGGCGCGTGTTACGCCCTGGTGGCCGCATGGTGGTATTCGATAAATTCCTTCCGGACCATGAGCGATCCACTGCATTCCGCAACCTGCTCGGTAGTCTGATTCGCCGGCTGGGAACCGATCCCAACCGGCACTTCAGCGATATGGTTCGAGCGTTGCCTGATGGGGTGATTGTAAAAGATGAGCCGGCATTGCTGCGCGGCCAATATCGGATCATTGTCCTCCACAAGCCCGTGCCCGACTAAGGAATCAGGATGCGTATCCGATTAACAACGGTACTAAATTGTCCAAAAGAGCGCGCCTGGCAAGCAGTGCAGACCACTCGCTTGTTGGAGTACATTGCGGCACCCTTGGTACGCTTTGATCCGCTGCAACCCTCCCGGCTGCCGGAAACATGGGTGGAGGGGTCCTACCAGGTGCGCATGAAAATCTTTGGCTGGTTCTCCTTTGGCAAACACTGGATTGTCATCAGCAAGCCCCAGGCAGAAAATGGGCCATACCATATCCGCGACAACGGCTATGGAGATCATATAAAGAAGTGGGATCATTGGATCAACATCCAGGATGCACTGGATGAGAAGACTCTCTACACAGACCAGGTGGATATCGAAGCCGGGCTGTTGACACCAGTGGTCTGGCTCTTTTCTCAGGTCTTCTATCGTTATCGCCAAAGGCGCTGGCGGGAACTAGTCAAAAATAATTTTCAGTATAGGCGATAGCACCATAGGAATTTTTCCATGAACGAAAACCTCTCATCTTGCAATCATCGACATCCAAAAATTGGGAATTGTCAAGTGCTGGATGCAGCTTGTATACCTGTGCATATTACAATGGTAGGCGCTGGGCCAGTGGTTTTGTTCGTTCATGGGAGTCAAGCCTGGTCCTATACCTGGCGGCATCAGCTTGATCCTTTTGCTGCTGCCGATTACCGAGCAGTGGCGCTGGATCTACCGGGTAATGGATATTCATCAGCGCTTGATCAGCATGATTATTCCGTTTCTGGAATGTCGCGCTTGATTGGGACTGTACTGGATTGCTTGAACGCACCCCAGGCAATTCTGGCTGCCAGCTCAGCCGGAGGGCTTCCGGTGCTGGACTTCACGATTCATCATCCAGAACGCGTAACCGCGCTGGTCCTGTCTTCAACCTGCGGAGTGCCTCATCAACTTCCTTTCCTTTGGAATTTGATCCGCCTACCGGTGATCGGCGAACTGGTCCGATTTTTTCTCAATTCTGAAATGATCCGCAAAAACCTGGAAGAAGCCTATGCCGACGCCAGGAAAGTCACGGAAGCGGATGTACAGGCGTATACCCAACCGCTGCTTCGACCTGGAAGTTGGGCCGCGAACTTACGAACAGAACGCAGCACGGCTCCTGAATTTGTGGAGCAACATCTGGCTGATATTCACTGCCCGGTGCTGATTGTTTGGGGTAAGGAGGATGCCTGGCATCCGCTGGCGATGACAGAAGCCTTTCACCAAAAGCTCCCTCAGGCGAAGATTGTGGTCTTGCCCAACTGTGGCCATCTACCTCACGAGGAGCTACCGGATTGTTTCAATCAACATGCGCTGACCTTCTTAAGCCAAATTTCCTGATGAATGGCATACTCACTGTCTACCCAATCCAACCTGGTGTTTACCATAGCCGAGAGGGAATCACTGAAAGCCAGTTACCCGGGCGCAAAGCTGCACACGTTCGCCAGCGGTGGTCACCTGTCCGGTATTACCCACAGGGAAGAATTTAACCAGGTGCTGGAGGGCTTTCTAGATAAAACGGAATAACAGGTTGATTGAATAAGAAAGAGGATACTGTGAAATATAAAACTTTGGATATCCTGACCTGCCCATTCTGTCGTGAACATGTGGAATTCTTAGGCACTAAAGCTGAGGATATACAAAGTGGCACGCTTCAATGCAACAACTGTTCGAGAACTTACTCGGTCATCCAGGGCATTCCGCGCTTTGTCAAGCCTGAAGCTCTGACCGGCTTGAACCGTCACTTCGCCCGTATGTATGACTGGTTTTCGTGGATCTATGTCCCGTTCTCAAAAGCAGCCTTTGCCCTTCTCGGTATGAGCGAGGAACAGGGTCGTCGCGAAATCCTCGATCGCCTCGATCCGCAAGGCGGGCGAGTACTAGAAGTATCTATCGGCCCAGGCGTGAACCTGCCTTATCTCGTCCGCCGAGCTGACATGGGTGACATCTATGGATTGGATATTTCCCTCGGTCAACTTCATCGTTGTCAGACGGTAACACAGCGTAAAGGCTGGGCGGTGGATTTATTCCTGGGCAACGGCGAGCAGTTGCCATTCCAAGGAGGATCATTCGAAAGTGTTTTTCACATAGGGGGCATAAATTTCTTCAACGATAAAAGAGCCGCAATTGCAGAAATGATCCGTGTCGCCAAATCGGGGGCACGCATCCTAATCGCGGACGAAACCGAGCAGGGCGCACGCGGCTACGAACGCTTCCTGCCTGGTTTCAAGAAATTGTTCAAAAGCCCGCGCGAGGCCATCACCACGCCCGTGGATCTGGTACCGGCGGAGATGTTGGATACGCGCGTTATTGAGGTGTGGAAGGGGATGATGTACTGCTAGGAGTTTAGGAAGCCGTAGGATGAGCCTGGCCCGTGTCGATTTTTTAGTACATTGGTTCGGTGGCCTGATAGCGTTCGCCATTCTGGGAATGGTACTTGCTGGGATCTGGCGCGGGGCGAGCCGCCCAGCCGGCAGATCGATTGGACGCACCGCAAGCTGGTTACACTCACCTCTTTTCTATTTGCTCTCAACAGTGCTCTTCATTGCCATTTCTGTCGCACTGTGGCGCCCGCTTCCTTTCATACTTTCCATACAGAGTCAAGCCATGATGCTGGCGCTGGGGTCGTTGGTGTACTTTCCCGGTATGGCCTTCGCCTTGTGGGGCCGGCTTGCCCTCGGAAAAATGTACTTTGTCTCGACCGGATTTGGCGCTCAGTTGTTCGCTAATCACCGGTTGATAACCAATGGGCCATTTGCGATTGTGCGCCATCCGATGTATGCAGGATTGATCACCGCGGCTGTTGGAAGTCTATTGATTTACCAGACCTGGACGACAGCCTTATTCGCCTTTTTTGCACCGTTCCTCCTCCTGCGCGCCCGGCGCGAGGAGCATGTCCTTTCAGTTGAGTTTGGGGAGCATTGGCAGATGTATTGTCGGCGCGTACCGGCGTTTTTTCCTCGGTTGTGGTAAATGACGGCTTAGTTACTATGTCCCATCGGACCGAATCTTGGTTATCCATGATCACATCGGAAAATTAATCAGGTATATCGGTATGACCTTATTCTAAGGAGATCTTAATATGGAAAATGAAATCGATGTTCGTAAGCGCTTTACGGTGTTTTCCCATGCATTTCTGTTTGTACTTGGTTTCTCTTTGGTTTTTATCATTGGCTGGGGCGGGGCGGCGACCCTTCTTGGACAGCTGTTTGGGCAGTACAAGGACATCCTGGCCAGAGTCGGGGGCGTTTTTGTGGTAATCCTGGGACTGACATCGATTGGAATCATCAATATCCCTCTTCTAAATTACGACACTCGACCCCACAGGGAGATAAAAACAAAACCTGGTTGGATTTCCTCATTCACCATGGGAATCTTCTTTGCAGCTGGTTGGACACCGTGTATTGGAACGACACTGGGTGCAATTCTTACGCTTGGTATCAGTCAGGATACAAGTTTGCAAGCGATGTTTCTCGCCAGTGGATATGCTTTGGGACTTGGCCTGCCCTTTTTGATTTTGGGCTTTCTTATGGAACAAGCCAAATGGGTGGTAGGAAAAATCCGGAATCACATTCGTAAAATACAAATTATTAGTGGATTAACCATAATTGCAATGGGAATATTGATGATAACCAACCAGATGTTTTATCTGGCAATTTGGGCACAGCAGAACGGCCTTTTTCTAGATTTAAATTCAGGAAGGATTGGACAACCAGATTATTTAGTAGCGATATTGGCGGGGACAGTTTCTTTTCTGTCTCCATGTGTTTTACCGCTTGTGCCGGCTTACATCGGCTATCTAGGCGGACAGACAATCCAAAACGTAAAACCCTTAAAAGGATAACCTAAATGGACACGATACCCACTTCAGAAGATACAGTTACCTTCAAACGCACCCATTTTTATGCGGTTTTTGTGGTGCTAGCTTTTGCGGTTGGAATCTTGCTCGGCTATGTCGTATGGGGACGGACACCCAACCAGGCACAGGCGGTAGAGGAGAATCAAGGATCCATTGTCCAGCCTTCCGCACCTACTCAGCAACCCCGAGTTACTCGCTATGATATTCCGGCGGATGGTTACCCGAGTATTGGGCCAGAGGATGCCCCTATTGTGATCGTAGAGTTCAGCGACTTCCAATGTCCATTCTGCAAACGATTCACCGATGATACTTATCAGCAATTACTGGCTGCTTATCCTGGAAAAATCCGTTTCGTCTTTCGCCACCTGCCGTTGACCTCCATTCATCCTGAAGCGTTCCCCGCTGCAGAAGCATCCATGTGCGCCAATGAACAGAATTCGTTCTGGGAGTACCATGACAAGCTTTTCGAAAACCAGGACAACCTGGGGCGCGATCTATATATGCAAATTGCCGCCGACCTCAATCTGGACATTACGACCTTTAAGAATTGTATTAGCACGGGGAAATTTAAGGAGTCAATTCAACAGGATTCGGATTTCGCCGTGAATCTGGGTGTGCAATCAACCCCAACCTTCTTTGTCAATGGGCTTGCGCTTGTTGGGGCACAGCCGCTTGAGACCTTCAAGCAGGCGATTGATATGGAACTAGCTGGAGAAATTCCTAAGTAGCAAGTAGAAATTGCACCACAATGTTCGTTAACCAGCAGTAAAAAGTCAAGAATGCAAACCCTTAAAATCTAACATGCGGTTTTAAACGGATTTTGTTATTCGCCTTGTTGAACCTGAAGGTAGGGAACGAATACGCGACGCATCTGGATTGGCATGACCTCATTATGACCTTTGTATTGAGTGCTTGCGCCAACGCAGGTGAACTCAAGGTTATTGATGTCTGGGTCAAGCCGGCCAAATAGATGCTACAGGCGAAGCATATCAGATCATCAGCAATGCGACCGACAAAAGCGATTTGCTTGAGGCCATTAGCACCGATGTAGCTTCGTCAGTTGAGGTTTATTAAAAATAAGAACGGAGTGGTGACCACCAGGATAATGGAGTCAGTGCCTGTGCCTGCCCAGTAAGAAGTGATTTTCAAAGCCGATAAGTTAGCCCCCTGATCGGGCTTAAGCAAGATCTGGAATTGGCCGAAACAATTGATCTGGATTTAGATGTCAAAAACGCCCGGAAAATGATCATACAAGCGAAGGTCAGCGATCATTAGAATTGAACCAATCAAGGAACCCATAACCATCTTGAATACACTTGGACCGATTAATTGAAGCTAAATGCACTCTGAAATAATCGAATCATGTTCTATGCATCTTGATAGATTTATCTTTGGATGTCAATTTCCTTCAGGATCTGCTTTATATCTTGTAATATATCTTCGTATGGCGTCCCAAAAGCATAGGTGAGGCGCAACCGTCTTTCATTATCAATCAGGTAAACACGGGCGGTGTGATCCACTGTGTACCCTATGCCAGACTTAAGTGGAACCTTTGCCGCACAGATTCCGTAATCCTCGCGAACTGAGGACAACTCTTCCTCGCTGCCGGTTAACCCGACAATGCTTTCATGGAAATTTTGAACATAGGTATTTAATTTTTCGGTTGTATCCCGTTCCGGGTCTACTGTGATAAATAAAAACGCAAGACGATCTGATTTATCTCCAAGTTCCTCAATAATTCGTTTCGCAATGCCAAGTGTTGCAGGACAAACATCTGGGCAAGATGTAAATCCAAAGAAAAGCAGAACGATCTTTCCCTCCAACTCACTCAAGCGCAATCGACCACCATCAGCACGGGTAAGCTCAAAATCGGCAGCGTCAGGGGGATCTTCATAAAATGTGCCTTTGAATTGATAGGGTTGACAGGATGCCAATAAAAAAAGCATCAACAGTCCACCCAAAACAATTGGTCGAATTGCATGTTTCATGTTTTTTGCTCACAATATAGGTTCAGGGTTCTCTGACCTTTACGTTCAGCACAATTTCACCTGCCTTTTCAAATCGCAGGGTTAGGGCAACTTCATCCCCAACCGCCAGAGGTTTTCTCAGGTCCACTAACATAATATGCAGGCTTCCCGGTTTAAACTCAACTTCTCCACCCGCCGGAATTTCAACATTATCTCGTGGTTGCATACTCATCACCCCGTTATCGTCAGACATTGATTCGTGAACCTCGGCTGCATGGGCTGATGGAGTCTCTACGCTGAGGAGTAAATCCGCTTCTTTACCATCATTTACGATCCGGAAGTAGATTGCACCGTTCATATCGGCGCCAGCCGAAGGACGTGCCCACGCATCTTGGATTTTTATATCTGGTCCTTTGGCTTGTGGAGCGCAGCCGGTCAGAAACAGAATGGCCACCAAAGATAGAACAACAATTGTTTTCCACATAAAATCTACTCCTTGATTGCAGCGCTGGCCCTTAATTTCCATTGACCATGCAACGCATCGTTACTTTCCCGCTGAAGACAACGAGACCATTATACTCAACCCAATACCTTGTACGAGTGATCGCAACCGTAACATATTTAGTCTTCTTTTACCTCTATAGAGGTTCCGCCGGGCCAAGGAATTGTCTCGTCTCCTGGATTTAATGATATGGTGGGCAATGTCCACCTAAAAATCCATTTGGCGTCATCTGGGCTGGCATTCACACAACCGTGCGACATGGGTTCGCCAAAGTTGTTGTGCCAGAAGGTTGAGTGGATCGCCACCCCATTTTCTGCAAATAGTGATGTCCAGGCAATAGCAGGCAGATCCCACCCCCCTCCGGAAGATCCCCCGCTCATATGGAGCGAGATGAGTTTGCGCCAGATTGGGTATTTCCCCAAAGGTGTTGCCCAGGCATCGACTGCATTTCCCCAGGCGTCCCACAACGCGCCAGATGAGATCCGGCAAAAGTAGACTTCATTTTTCCCCTCAAAACAAGACAGTGTCTGCCTTGGGATATTGACCTCCACCCGTTTGTCCATTGTGGTTGGATTAATAGGTGAGATCTCTTCGGTTGTAAGTGGCCGAAAAGCTTCACCCGATGCCCAGTATATATCCCCATAACTACCAAACGGTTCGTTGACTCGATAAAGGATTCGTCCATCCTGAGCCAACCTCGTCTGGTCGACCCAGGTGATTTGGCTGTAATATAGGCGGGGTGGTATGTTGTTCTCTATTCGATTACGCAGACCCGGCGACCGTGCGGGGGGATTGGCTAACGTAAGATCAACGTAAGGCACGCTTACTTCTACCCACATTCCTGGCCCACGGCTGCTATCCGGAAGTGATTGATCCGATTGATTGGGGATGTTGCGGACAGGCTGCAAGTAAGGAGCCCATATATAACCTTCGGGCGTTTCCACATACCTTTGGTTATTTCGATATGCATTGGTTCCAACGACTTCACGGGCCCATTCAATAATCGCGTCTTCGTACAGGACACTCACCGTCTGGCTATCTGCGTTTGGGCGAATCTTAATCTCGACCTTGCCAACGTTGACTCGCCCAAGTCTTTCTGCGGCAGGAAATTCAAACCTGTCGAGATATTTACTTGCCGGTCGTGAAAGAAACCCGGCAACCATCAAGAATGAATCTCTGATAAATTTTCGACGCGAAATGAACATAGGTCTTTCCTGCTTTTATCGATGTGGTTAGGGTACCATTAAATAATCCTCTGATTGATATTGACTACTGGTATTTCACCGAGCGGCTGCAGCTTACAGGATATAGGCTCCATATCGTTAATTGTTCCGAACAAAATCTAAGGCGTATTCAGCATCGAAATAATCCGGACGCACAGCCAATGCTTCATTGAACAATTTGATAGCCTCCTCTTTGTTCCCCTGGCGATACATCGCCCAACCACGCCAAAGTTTCGCTTCTTCCGAATTAGGGGTTCGTTTTAGCGCATATTCGGTCAGCGATAAAAGGTCTTCAATTCTGCCTGAATGAAAGTATGCAAAGAAAGGTCCGAATTGATACCGCAGCATACGTTGCGGCAGTCCAATATTTCGAGCATTGTCATATGCCCCTGCAGCCTGGGCATAGCTTTCGAAGTAAACCAGGTTTGTCCCGACGTTGAACCAGGCGAATGCGTCGTCTGGATTTTGTTCTACTTCCCTTTTTGCCAAATCCAATGCGTGTTGTCGATTCGTGTCAACGTCCCATTGGTCAACTAACAGGGATTGAACTAATTGGCGTGATTCAGGTTTATAGACCAGGATATAGACATAGTTAAAAGACTTCCATCGCTCCTTGAGTGCTGCATAAGAGATTTGCATATCAGGTCCAAGAAATGAATCCTGAACCTGGAATGCCTGTGCGCTGTCGTCATACCCGGTCAACAGCAGATAATGACCAGCCCAGCGATCATCATTCAGCCAATAACTTTCTTCCATGATGAAAGATTCCTCGATCATCACGGGAAAACCGGCTGCCAAAAGACGTTTCAGTGTTTCCACATCCCCACCTACTCGGAATTGGATCTCATACCCTGGCGTTTGGGTATTCACGTAAGCGACCAGTTCCTCAACGTTCACATTGCGATCTTCACTTTTGGGTTTGGTGATGCTGGCGATGGTCGCCTGGTCTCCTTCCCAGCAGTAATAGCGTAAATACATGGCTAGAGTAGCAGGCCCGCAGTTGTTGATCTCCTGCTTTTCATAAGCAGGCGGAGCTAATTGAACAACTCCAGGGATTGGGGTGGGGGCAAGAGTAGGCGTTGGCGAGGGTGTTGGTGAAGATGTGGTCACGTTGGTTTGTTGCGTCGCCTGCTGGATACGTGTTTCCATAGGGGGATCTGTGGGTTTAATTTCCAATTGCTCATCCGTAATTCGGGTTGTTCTTATTGCGGGCAATGGTTTGACCGGATCCACCAAAGAGCGGAGAAACGTGAGAGCAAAGTCCACCCGCCAACCGTACCGGTCCCGGACTGATGGGATTTGGAACAAAGCAACAGCGAACAGCGCCAGGACAACGCAACCAAAACCGATTCCTAACATAAATCCTGACACTTGTCTTTTCATCGATAACTTCTCATTCATAAATTTGAAACCTGTTGCTTGGGGCCAGTTCTACGATCATTACGCCCCACCTGCGCCATAGAAACTGGGATCGGTGGGTGTCTGACCTGAAGCATCCCAGACATACACCCAATCACCCTCTTTGGCCCATCGGAATAACCAGTTTGCATCCCCCAATGAGAAGTTCACACAGCCATGCGAACCGGCTACCCCAAACCAGGGTCGCCAATACGCACCATGTAAAGCTCGGGCTTCGTCGAAATACATGGTCCAAGGCACATCTTCCAGATAGTAGTAATCTGACTTGTCCGGTTCAAAAGCGCCGCTCATGGTTTCAAAAGGTTTTTTTTGATAGATTTGGAAAAGGCCCGGCCTGGTATAGAACGGCTCACCGCCAGTCGATACCAGTGTGGCAAACCCCAACTGGCGGTTCTCATACACCGTGACGATTTGGTCATACAAATCTACGGAAATCCAGCGGTCTCCGGTTACCCCCTGAGGAGGGGTAGTCTCTACCCTTGCGCGGCGAGCTTTGAGATAAGGAACCCATTGGTTCATCCCGATCAGGTACCATTCCATCCCTTCAGCTTCAACAACTTGATAAATTGGAACAAAAGATTCTCGGTAAATAACATTACCCACTTCCGGGGCGGTAAAACTCGGCTGAGACCGTGCCCGGATCGTATCGATCACCCAGCCAAAGCCGGTAGATGGTGTTTTTGTAAATAAAACCCCCTGAAATGTGGAAGAACCGGCTGGTGATGCGCGCACCCATTCACCGCTTTTCAGCATAACAAATGAGTTTCCATCGATGCGCGATTCCTGGATATAAGAAACGTAACGTAATCCATTCCCGGGCGCAATTGACCGAACCGAGTTTACCCCACCAACTGCATCATCTAGAGTGGCATATAAGCGAACGGGTTCAGTGGGATCGATGTTGATCTTAGCGATATATGCCGGATTCCTGGTTAGATCTTTGGGGGGAGATACCACCGGCAATGGTCGCAATGGATAGCTTATTCCCATCTGTGCCAATTGCGTCAAAGTCTGTGACGGTCCTAATGGTAGACAATCTGCCGGCGGAAGTAAGTAAACATCCGGGAGGCAGAGAGGCATGCCCGGATAAGGCTCGATGGGCTCCTCAGACCTTGCTTGTGCAGTTAGCCCGTTGTGTGGGAAGACGACAACGATACTGATTAACATCAGCATCGTTCGAAGAAATTTCATTTCAGATTTTCCTTTCGGGTAAGAATTACCCGGCAATTTCCGTGGCATTCTGCGGATTCGTTTCTTTCGATTACTAGATCTTGGGAACATCTAATCACATCGATAAGCCTTTGGCCTGAAAAAATGTGACCGACAGTAGCCATGCCCCCGAACCATCTGCAAATACCTTGGCCAACATTGTTCTCTCTGTTTCACGATTGACTGTTTCCGTGACGGGTTGAATCCCAAACAATTGGAGCCAGGCAAACCGTATCAAACCGAATACAACCACAGTGGTTATGATCCAAGTGATGGCAAATGGCAATTTCTGAAGTTTGCGCCTCGACAAACTAAACGATTGTAAAATGGCCTATTTCATTCGTTGGCTGACCTGCTTTTTCCCTTGTTTCTCTGCACTATGGATGAAACTCAATTCGATTTTGAAAGCGCGCGGCGGATTTCCTGGCTTAAAATATCATATTGGCTGCCATTTTCAACCAATTTCCCGTTTACGAGTAAAGAGGGTGTGCTCCGAAGGCCGAGGTTTTGCGCTTCCAGCGTTTCTGCTTTCACCTTATCGGTGTACTTACCGGTTGCCAGGCATTCGTTAAAAGTATCTGTCTGTAAACCCAAATCAACAGCAAATTTCTCTAAGTTCTCTTTCCGAAATGCACCCGCATTTTCACCATCCTGGGAAGAATAAAGTTTCTCGTAAAACTCCCAATATTTCCCCTGCTCATTGGCGCATTCCGCGGCTTCGGCTGCCCACTGAGATTCTTCACCAATGAACTGAAAACTGCGGAAGACGAATCGCACTTGCCCTGTCTTGACAAATTCCTCCACAATCCTTGGTTTGACCGTTGAGGCGAATCGTCCGCAGGCCGGACACTGATAATCGCCGTACTCGACCACCACAACTGGGGCATCGACTTCACCCATGCTCTTATCCTGGCTGGTTTCAACCGGTTCGGCTTTCGCTTTATTTTGGTTCTGTTGCAACGCGATAGCACTCACCCCAACGAGCAACACAGCGACGATTAACCCAATCACCCACCAGTTGGCCGGCTTCCGTGTGTTTCTTGACCGTTTGCTTAAATTTGACTTTGCGTATTTCTTAGCCATCTCATTACCTTCCTGTGCCGTGTTTTTATAGAACCCAAATTAAAAGGACTAACCCAATGAGCGCCATCACCCCGCCCGTGATCCCACGCACTTTATGAGATGATGCGCGCTCCCATGCTTGAATCTTTGCCCCCATGACCGGGTTTAAGGCGAGGACTAGTATGATCACTAACGGCATAATAAACATCAGGTTATACAGCGCCAGGTATCCAAAACCCTCCCAGAAACCGGTCTGGCTGCCCAATAATCCTAAAATAGCGACGTATGGGCCTCCGGAGCATGGGAAACTCTCCAGACCCATGAGCGTACCCAATACAATGGTGGCGGGCAAGGTCGCCCGGTACATCCAGTTCTTAAGCCCTTCTTTACCAATTTCGGGGAGTTCCAAACGAATGGGAAACTTTGGAAATATTGCCCCCAGGAGATTGGTCAGACCAAACAGGATCAGCAAGCCTGCTCCAACCTGTCCCAGCCAATGCCCTTGCACTAGAGAAGTCGCGCGGAGCAAACCCAGGCCGACTAAAAAATAAACGATGTATACACAGGCGATGTAGACCAACCCCATCCGGGCAATCGCTGCTCTTGCCTTACGGATCGTAAACAAGAACGTGATGAAAAAGAGCAAAATGGCCATTGCGCAGGGATTGATGCCGTCCACAAGCCCGGTTAATAGAACAGCCGGAAGCAGCTTGCTTTTGGCCCCGACGATGCTTGCGCTATCAAAAGATGCTTGGTTTGCCTCAAACCAGGTCAAGTAGGTAGTGATGGGTTCATTTACTCCGTAAGTCTGCACAGGTCCAGCAAACGCCCAAGCCTTATATCCATCGCTCTCGCCCTCTTCGCTGTAAATCAGGATCCGATCGGGTAGCTCTTGGGAGGATAGCAAACCTTCGACCACTTGCCTGGGCGGCTCGCCCTGCAAGATAATTTGGCCCTCGTCGATAAAGGTAACCAGGTGACTTTGTAATTCCAGCGGTACGCCCAGGGAATCGTTCTTTTGGTTCAATTCTTTGCGGTTCTCTCGCTGGTTGATATAGTCTTTTCGAACCATCTCCACCTGGTTGGCCTGGAGGATTTCCTGCAGTTCGCCATTGATATAGGTCGCGCACTCGTCGCACGCTTCGTTGTAATAGATCACCGCCTGCCGTCCGGCACTGTCGGCATTGACCGGCAATGCGGAGAGGATTAGTGCGAATAGGGTAATGGAAATCAATTGAAGTTTTTTCATCATTGTTGTAATGTCCGTTCTTAGCAACACGTTAATTTTTGGGGCAACTCGCCCTCAGCAAGTGGCCCGAAGGGATTGCCGTACTGGCGGATATTGGCAATCATCATCTGATTGGCTTCGGTTTCGATGCCGGCTGAAATTAATCCTGCCCGGAGGGTCTCACCACTCGGGTCGTGCTCAACCGGGCAGACGACACGGCAGGCTCGACATAAAGTACATTGATAAAAGACCAGGGTCTGAATGCCGGCGGAACCCAGTATCGCGCGACCACGAGGGCTGTACTCTTCCTGGCGTTGGATCTGAAAAACCGGACAGACCTCCCGACAAAGTCCGCACTCGGTGCAGGCCGGGTTTTCAGCAAGGTGAATCAACATAACTTCCCTCGGTTGAAAATATGCTGTGGGTCGAACTGAATTTTCAGCGCCAGGACTTCCGCCTTCAATGCCTCACTGGCCCACTGCCGCTTTTTCAGCCCCATCCCGTGTTCCCCACTGATTTGCCCACCTGAAGCAGAAACCCGGCGGTAAAGCTCTGCGATGCGCGCATCATCTCGCAAGAATCGGGGATGCAGGATACCCACCCCCAGATGGCCGAAGACGGGAATATTTTGCACCGTTAGCCAATCCAGGTTGTCTTCCAGGGCTTCGGGGGGGAACTGGGGATCCTCGGAAACTGGGAATCCCGCCTGGGTTAATCGGGCAGACAGGCTTTCTCGCGCTCCCCACAGATTTGCCATCTCTGCAGGGTTCCGGATCTCCCCTTCAGCACTATGATACTCGACCAATACACTATGTCTTGCCGTCCATCCGACCAGAGCGGCCGCATGGGGATTAAGATATTCCAAAGCTGAAAGGGCAGTATTCATTTTCAATTGTTTGACTTGGTTCAGCATGTCCTCCAGGTGGTCAAACGAGAACAGGGTGAGCGAGCGGCTCTTGGGGATCTCCGTCAGGCGGAGCGTGGCCTGTACGATCATCCCGGTGATCCCTTCCCGGCCAGCGAAGGCTTTCCGGTCGCCGGCAGACAGTCGCTGAACCTCACCCTTCCCATCCACCACAACCACTTCCTCGACCCAATCACTCATCCTGCCGTAGCGGACGGCATGCAGCCCGGCAGCGTTGGTGGCGATCATCCCACCAATGGTCGCCGAGCGATGGCTGCCAGGGATCACGGGGAAGAATAATCCATCTGGGCGAAGCATTCGGTTGAACTGGTCCAGGGGGACGCCGGCATCGACTACCACCATTTTTGATTGAATATCACAAGCGCCGATTTGCCGCAGGCGGGAAGAATCAACAACGATCGAGTTTTGTGGTGTTGCTCCGCCACACAGTCCTGTGCCCGCCCCGCGAGGCACAAGATCGATCCCTGTTTCGGCAGCCCATTGCGCCAGGCGGACAACATCGTCAACTGTTTCCGGCCAAACAACCCCCTGGCACGGACCCTGAATGCGAGATGCATCCCGGCTGTAGGCCACCTTCGTTTCTGCACGCGTGGACACCTGACCGGATTTGAATAAAGATTCGAGGGATTCCATGGGTTAGCGCCTCGCTTCCGAAGCCTGCGTCAAGGCTTCACTGAACTCCATCACCTGAATATCGCCGGCATTTTCCTTGAAATGGGCATAACAAAGGGGGCAGGCGGTACATAATCGGCCATTGTTCACCTGGGCCAGGCGGGCCCGAGCGATCGTATTGGATAGATCCGGGTAGTTTGATTTAACGCCACCCCCAGCCCCACAGCACAGGCTCATCTCCCGGTTATCTGGCAGTTCTACGACCTCCCAACCTGCCTGATCCAGGAGACGGCGGGGTTCTTCGTAAATATCTGACCAGCGGCCGAGATGGCATGGATCGTGATATGTTATTGATTGCTTTCCATCCGGTTCGTATTGACCGGGCGGGATCCTGCCTTTTTCAGACAATACCTGTGTCGTGTGATAGACATCAAGCTGGTACTCGTATTTCAACGTGTGATAACAGCCAGGACAGTTGGTGATGATCTTATTAACGCTGAAGCGAGCAAATGTCTCCAGGTTTTTGGCCTTCAACCGGTCAAAATCCTGTTGATATCCGGCACGCCGGACAGGACTACCGCAGCACTGAAGCTCACCGGGTAAGACGATAAAGTCGATTTTGGCGTTGCGCAGCAACCACTCGTACCGTTCTTGTACCTCGGGTAGAGCATAGCGTGTAACGCAGCCCGGATAGTACAGGGTATTTCCACCGCTCAACTTCTTTAACCATTGTTTGAGCATTGAGCTATCCTTCCGGCTTTTGGATGATGACCCGAAATTCAGCCTCTGCCTCAGGTTTAGACGGATCATTGCTGCGCAGATAGATAATGCGCTGGATATCGCCAAATAAATTGTCTTCAGCCGGATCAAACTTAACCCGTAATTCAGCGGATTCGCCGGGCGGTATGGTGTTCTTTTCTAACTCGGCTGTGGTGCAATCACACGAAACGCTTACTTTTTCAATAACCAGGTCTGCGTTTCCGGTGTTCTTGACTGTGTAAACCAGATCAATCAATTGCTGAGGTTGATTCCCCAGGTCTTGCAAGGCTGGTTCAATCGTGATGATGGGTGCCTTATTGCTGCAAGCTGTAAGTAAACCTAAAACAATGAATCCCAGTAAAAGCATGAAGAGTCGTTGACGAGATATTTTTGTATGGAAAATGATCATGTTGTCATCCTTTTTCACGTGCTAAGGGCCGGTTTCCACCGGATAGCCAGCTTCTTCCCAGGCGCGTAAACCACCTAAAATAGGTGTGACCTTCTTGAAACCGTTATCTAATAGGATGCGCGCCGCACGGGCGCTCGATTCTTCCGACGGTCAGGTACAGTAGGTAATGATCCAGGAATTAGGATCGAGTTCTTTTAGCTGGCTTTCCAATTGCGCGAGCGGTAAGGAGAGTGAGCCTGGGATGTGCGCTTCTTCATAAGCGCTGCTATCTCGGATATCAATGAATATGGCTGAGCCAGCTTGGTGAGCCGAGAGAGCTTCTTCTAGAGAAACGCGTGGTACTTCTGGGAATGACTCTTCCTCTGACACCAGAGGTTGAGGGGTTGGAGTCTGGGCGCGAGGTTGAAGACTGACGATTACAGCCGTGATAACAATCACAGCCCCAAGAACGATCAGCAGAACAGGCAAAAAGGATCGTTTTTTCATTTATGGATTTCTTCCTATCGATCGAGAATATGCAAGAATAGACACCAGAAATATCCAAAATTTCGTTCTGGCAAACCAAACAGAGGTTAGCGTAGCCGAAACACCCATTGAATTTTCAATGGGTAACTTCGAACGCCACTATTCAATTATTTCAAGCGATAGGGGGATGATAAATCGCAAAAACGAGGCCAAGCGTTAGCGGATAGTTTTCCGACAATGAAACATCTGGCCCCGGATTAGTTTCAATAATCAGAGAATCAGGGGTCCAGAATCCTACTTGCAGCAAACAAGCAAGGCAATCTGTATCTCCTGATGTATCTTGATCACCTGATCTTGAACTTCCTTGGATCGTGCAACATGATGACGGCGTGATGATATGCCCGGCTATATTGAAGACGGTCATAAGTAGAAGAAGGATTAGGAGGAAACGCTGTGCAGAGGTCGCCATTAATGGAGTGAGTCTATCTTGTTTTTTGGGGATTGTCAATCAGTTTTCATTTTTATTATCGGACAAGAAAAACCTAATTGTTCTGGTAGTTTGTGAGGAATTAATCAAAGGGGTGTTTCACTGCCAATTGGCGCTAGTATGCTTTGCAATAACTAGATAGGATTTGCGTAACAAATCATAAGAATGGCTGGCGGATAAGACAAGTAGCCAATACAGGGATAAGAATTTGATTGCGGATCCAGCCAGGAAATTCACAAGTCTGTATGGATATGTATTTCGGCTCAGCGGCTTTCGGAGAGGTTTTTAAGCTAACTGCTGGGTTAGGTCTATTTTAGAAATCATAGGGGAAGCTGTGCGCCTGGAGAATTTGACCTCGCATGTGGCCAGACACACTTTTGTGAAAAACCTGGTCGACGCTATTGTTAGTCTGGAGAAGGTGCGATGTTGTTGGGCATTCAAGCATGGACACAACAATGATTTATACAACGCCTGGAATGAGTGATCTGGACAAAGCCGTTCGCACCCTGGATAATTAGCAACTATTTTGAAGATGGCCTTGTATAGCCTTTTTTTGTTTTCTGCTGGATGATCCGTTCGGCAATCTTCTCCGCTTCATCTATTGATTGTGTTTTGATCATTCGCACCCGATGATAACCATTCTTGATACTTCCCCAGGTGCAAACAACGGCATGCCTGTCCAGCAAGGTGGACTGAACATGTACCTCATAGAAGCGAGCCATTCTTTGTTCGGGAACCACTTTTACCATCAGCATGGATAAATTGTAGCACAAACGTTCGTCTGGCAGGTGCATATCTTACATCCAGATTCAATGAACACAGAAACCAAACGATCAGCCCGTTACCTCATATCCGTTGGATGATTTGTGATGAAATGACTGCCAGAAGCATAATCGGCAGACCGGGCAGCCGGTGTGCCTTTACCTTCCGCTCCGTTTTGTAGGTAAACGCCATCAAACCGAATGCGACAATAGCATGACACCCGAAAAACGCCAGGAAAAAGCCCGGTCCCGGCCAGACCAGGCTGAGGGCCATCGCGCTAACCGCGTCTGCGCCACCCCACCAGCCCAATTCCCAGGCGACCCAAAAGCCGACGATGGACAGCGCAGTGATGGGGTTGTTCTGCACCGACCAGAACAATGCCAACAACAAAAACGGAAGCCAGGTCAATACCCGTCCTATTTCCTCAAAACCAAACAGCCTGGAAATACGCTCCCGTTCGCTGATCAGCGCTACCAGCCCCGCCAGAACAACAAGTTGCCAGTCTCCCTGCCAGGCACGGTAAGCGCCGGCCAGCGCCAGAGGAACAATGACCCACAGGCTGTGCGGAACCTCGCCTTTCCGCAGGTCAAACCAGGATACCGCCGCCAGCCAGAGGATGACAATGCCAAAGATTATCCAGTCCATAAATACCTTTCAGGGGATAATTTGCTCTTCAATCCTGCGAATATACTCCGCTCCGCTGCCACAGCCAGCCGGGAAGTTGATCGCAATCGCGCTCCAGGAGCTAGGATTACCAGTATGGCGCAGCGCCTGGTAGACGCAGCCGGTTCCAATGTGGTAATTTGCCAGCGATAAGCGCCAGAAATCCTCATAACTCAGAAGCTCTCCTGGCCGTTTGCCGGTGGCCAGCCAGAATGTGCGGTTGGACTGCCTGCAGCTGGCACTCAACGATTCTGTGAGCACAGCTACTGCCTGGTCGCCCCTGGCTGGATCCACCCCGCCCTGGCAGGTTGGGCAGGTCGCATCAATGCTCTTTAATACCAGACCGCGCAGGAGACGTTGGGCGGCGAGGTCGAGGCCTCCATAACCTTTGGCGCAAGCCGCTTTATCCAATCCTTGACTGCAGATCGCTTGAAAATAATCAGGCCGCCATGCCAGAACCAGGTCTGCGCCCATCTCGGTCATCTGTCCCAGGCCAATTTCCCCTTTCGCCCAATTGGCGGCTGGCCAGAACTGCGATTCAACCGCGATGACCGCCTTGATTACCTTCGCAGGCATGTTTTTCTCTGAAGCTAAAGCCTGAATCGCCACATCGTAACGGTTTTGCCAGCGAAACACCTCATCCCGAGAGGCCTCCAATCCACAGGCGTTGGGCGATCCGTCCGCATTCAGCCCACCTGAGAGACATCGAGAACCATCCACAATGGCGGCTTTCAGCAGGTGGCCGGCCAGGAGTTCATAAGACTGAGCGGTCTGTAAATCAACCGGTTGCTCAACAGGCTGTAACCAGCCTGGCAGGGGGTCAGGCAAGTTCGCGCCATATGCCTGGCTGCATGCATTTGGAGAAACCGGAAGCGGGGGAACAGCCGCCGAAAGGCAAAACCAGATCAGGATTGAGAGGATCAAGGTGCGCCGCATTATGGCCTCCCATGAACGGAGTACCAGGAAACCGTCCAGGTATTGCTGTTGGTGCGAAAGGCACGCCCTGCAGAATCGGTCAGATCAGCCCAAACGGTCCAGGTCCCCTGCTCCGTTGTGCCAAAATTGATATCCCCTGCTGCTGAGGGTGACAACGACCAAGCCGAACCACTTCGCGAAAAGGTGGTGACCGCCCCGGAAGGCGCACGAACTGAAACTACCGCCAGATAGGGCGGTTCGCCGCCAGCCACCGTTCCGGTCAGGGTCTGCGCCGGCAAGCCAAGATTTGGCCCAAATAACACCAGCCTGGCAAAGGTCGGTGAGACTGTTCCGGACAGCGGCGCAATCACATACACGGTGACCGTGTCACTCCGCGTTCCTGAGACATTCGAGCAGGTAAGTGTGTACGTATGGGTTCCAATCAGCGCTCCGGAGATGGGCGTGTTCCCGGAGACAGTTACGTTTCCGATCCACAGCGTATCCGAACTGGCAGCTGTGCAGGATGCGGCATACTGGCTGGTCCAGGTTAGGGTATAGCTGCCAGGTTCCACCTGAGTAATCGGCCCATTGACACCCTCGACTTGTAAATCAACGACCGGTGGAGGCGGGTTGACATTGACGACCACCGAGTCGATGGCCGTCGTTCCGGCCAGATTCATACATTGAACAGCGTATTGATAGGTGCCCTGCAGCACGTTGCTGAGAGCCCGGTTGCCACTCGTGCCTACTGGCCCGGAGAGGTTATTCAACGCTGAGCAGGAAACAGCATTGGTGCTGGTCCAACTGACTGTGTAACCGGCCGGTTCCTGAAAGGTAAGCGGCCCATTCGACCCGTTCACCCGTACGTCGACGGATGGCGCAGCCACAACGATCATCCGCACCGTATCGCTGGCGGTTGCCCCAGCAGGATTCTGGCAGGTCACGCTGTAGTCGTAGGTGGTTCCTGCCGGAACGTTTGCTTCCGAACGCGCACCCGCAAGTCCAGAATATCCTGCCAGGCGGGCAGAACCCGTGCACTGCGTGGCATTACTGCTGGTCCATGTGGCCGAGTAAGAGATCGGGCCGGTGCGAACCACGGTAGGCCCGTCCGAACCGTCCACTTTTAAGTCAACGGAAGGGGCAGCATATACAACTGTTCGTTTTGTGTCTGTCGCTGACGCGCCTGCCGCGTTGGTGCAGATAACGGTGTAATCATAACTCCCCACCGGGAGACCTGTCTCGGCCCGCGAGCCTGTCAGCCCACTTAACCCTGTGAAGCGGGATGAGCCTGTGCAGGATGTGGCGTTGCTGCTCGTCCAGGTTGCCGTGTAGCTGGCCGGAGCGGTCGCTGATGCTGGCGCATTAACGATCACCGTTGGGGCAGACAGGACATTTACGGTGACGCTGTCACTGGCGCTGCCAGAAGGGTTGGCGCAGATCAGTGTGTAAGTGTACGTGCCACTGCCTACATTATTAATACCCTGGGAACTACCGGTTGCCTGCGCTCCGCTCCAGCTTCCCGAGGCTGTACACGATGCGGCGTTGGAGCTCGTCCAACTCAACGTATAACTTGCCGGCGCACTGAGACTGAGCGGGCCATTCGAGCCGTTGACCCGTAGATCCACGGTCGGCGCAGGGGTTGTCCGGTAGGTGGTTGTCACCGCCCGGACATCCACATATCCACCACTGGCGGAGATCGACCAGGTACAATCGCCCGCGGTTGGCACGTTCCAGGCCGGGTTCGGCAGGTTGTTGAACCCGGGAACGCTCTGGTTTGCCAGATAGAGGTCATCGGTAAAGATGACCTGCCCGCAAGCCCGAACAGTCACCGTTCCGACATTGGAATCGCCGCTGTAGGCAGCCTGCACATTGAAGGTCCGAAGATAAGTGAAGTTGCCGGAAATCGAACTGCCGCTTTGAATGCGCGTGACTTGTTCGGTGCAACCGCTGCCACAGAATGCTCCCCCTTCGCTAGGCGGGAGCGAAGTGCTATCCCGGTGAAATAAGTTTACGTAAGCTACCGATCCATTCCACTGGATGTAGTTAGACTCTTGATCGTACGTTCGCCCATTCCGCAGATACTCGGGAGAGATGTTAGCGAAGGCCAGCCGATAGCCAGTTAGCAGCACGGCCAGCACTACCAAAAAAGAAGTGGCTTTCAGCCAACTGGTTTTCTTTGATGATCCAATTTTCAAAGCAAATCTCATTGAGCCACTCCCGCGGAGGCAAACACGTGTACGGTTTTTATCTGGACATTCAACATGTCTAACATCAACCAATCCACCGGAACTTCAAGATACACCCCAACCGCCGGTTCATTGCTGCTCCACGCGCCAAGGCTGTCACCCAGACGTACGGGCCGTGGTGGGAAGCCCGCGATACTCCCTCCGCCAGCAACCGGTAGAACACGCACATCCATGGTGTAGCCGCTTATTCCGCGTGAAGCCATTTCTGCTATCAACACCCTTTCTGCCTCAGCTTTTGCGGTTGCGCCGTCCAACCCCATTTCATCGCCGGTCATAAGCGCGCCCCAATCCCGCCCGCGGGATGCCCCGGCCAGAGCCGCTTCCTGCGCTGCCGTGTATGCCCAATTGCGTGCAGCGTACAGTCGATAGATATCTACCAGGCCGGAGGCGATAGCGATTAACACCAGCATGACGAGAAATCCCCATAGGGCCGTTTGGCCTTTTCGCTCAAAGATCATGGATAACGCTCGACAATGCCCCAATGGCGGACCCGAATGGTGATGGCCGAATCGGGCAGAAAGGGAATGTCTGTCTGAAATGGGGCGCTGGCTTCCACCACAAAGGCGGTCCCGAATGAGCTACCCGAGAGCCACGCAGCACTGCGCAGGGTGTTGGCAGAGTCGTAAACATGCAGTGTTATCGGCGCGCTGCCGCCCATCACATTCTGGTCCACAGTCTGCTGTACAAGGGTCTCCGCGAACGTCCAGCGAGATGGATCCAGCGATAACGCCCGGGATGCCGCGCCGGAACCACTGTCGAGCGCCTGGCGGACCGCGATCCCCTGGCTCAGCTCAATGCCGCCAAAGATCACCATGGCGAGGATCATCAAGACCAGCAAAGCTTCCACGGAAGCCTGTCCTTGCTGGGCGTGTTTACGATCCAATTTCGACGTTGACATCATTGAACTTGGTTTGCAAGGTTGTAAAGATTTGCCACAACGCGCCGCCCACCAGGCTGATGAAAATTGCCAGGATCACGATGTATTCCACGACACTCTGTCCGTTTCGATCGTGTAACATGAACACTCCTTACCACACATCCTGCGGCCAACATTATCGGCCGCAGGATGTGTTTCACTTAAGTTGGATTACGGGTGCGCGGCCGGCACGGCGATGCTGTCGATCCAGGTGGCGACGCCATTCCCTTGGGTGCCGATATTGCTGAGGATGCCCCAAACTGCGGCAGCGCCGAGAACGATAGCGATCGCCAGAACGACCACGAACTGCGGGATTTCAGAAGCTTTTCGGTCGAACAACATAGATGCTCTCCTTCAAGATTAGAATCCGCCGCCGATTGCTGTCCCTGAGAGGGTTTTAAGAATGCGGTCGACGAGCGGGTAGAAAAATAGGATGACGATGGGACCGAGCAGGAAGGGCATGGCAAGGAGCGTGATGCGCAGCGGCAGGCGCTGCATTTGCTCTTCGGTCTGCCCATTGATATCGTCGGTCAACTCTTCGATGGATTTTGCGACTGCCTGATCTACGCCCAGTAAACCGCCGGATTGCTGTGCGGCCTGGATGCGCTGAGTGATGCGGGTCAGGTGCGCCGATTTGAGATCTTTTGCCATCTGCTGGAAGATCTCCAGACCACTCTTCACCTGCCCACCGGACATGCGCATCCGTAAAAGGCGGTAGACCAGTTGGTTCTCGCCCGTCGTACTGGCAATGCTCTCCAGGCCCAGCAGTAGCGAACCGCGCAGGCTCATGTGCAGCCTGACGTCGATCAGCAACTGGCGCAGCTGCCCCAACAGGAAACGCCTGCGCTGCCGGATGAGATAACCTTTGAACAGCCAGACCAGGGCCGGGGCGGCGAGAAAACCCAGGCGGATGGATGGAACTGCCTGCCCAATCCAGAAGAACAGGGCCAATCCCAGGATGGCTGCTCCTGCATACAGGTTCGTCCAGGGGATCCGGGTCAAGCCAAGAATCTCATCTTCACTGGTATGCCCCTGGTTTTGGCCGTTAATGCCCAGCGCATGCAGGCGATAGCGCCGGCGGCCCAATAATCGTAACCACCTCCTTCCTAACTCATAGAATGAAGACAACGTGGCGTTGACGATCAAGCCCACGCCGATCGCCAGTGAGAAGCCGACCATCAGGGGGTAGGTGTCCATGCTTAGAACGCCTCCCCGCTACCCAACTGGTGGACTTCAAACTCGAAATACAGGCTGGCCAGCACTGCGCAGGAAAGCAGGCCGGTGAGCAGCGTGCGATGAGGAATGTCCTGCAGGAAGAATGCACGCCAGTCGGGGGCCATCAGAACGAAGACTGTCGCCGCGGCCGCGACACCCTGCAACAATCGGATCGTTCCCTTGACCAGGGCGAGGGTCTGGCGCATTTTGGAACGGATCAACTTCTGGCGGTGGGCCTCACCTTCCAGTTCCTGGAATAAATCCATCTGAACCTCATCGGTAATGCGCGCGCTGTTGGCGATCAGGGCCGCCAGGCGCGCCGTGACTGTTCCAGGCAGTTCTTTCAATGCCTGGGCGGCTTGCTCAGGCTGCTGGTGCATTTGTAACCGGGCAGCTACATCCCGAATAGCATTTCGCAGCGCCCCTTCTGGCAATTCCAACCCGTTCAGCGCGTTAAGCAGGGAGTGATCCACGTTCAGTAATGAGCGCATCTGGAGCGTGCCTAGTTCTGCGTCTTCGTTGACCCGCATGCGCTGCGCTTCACCCGCCTGGTAGCGGCTCCAGGCAAATGCGGCCATGCCAAACAGTAAAATCAATGGAGAAAGGAGCGCATCGTGAACCGCAGCAGCGATCAGGAGGATGGCGATGAAGATCAGGATTCGCACCCAATCCATCGCCAATCGCTGCCGGCTCTTCTCCTCCCGCAGGATACCTAAATCGCGCAGCCGCAGCGTGGTCCAGGAGGCAAACATTCTCCGCCATAAATTGACAAGGGTATCAACCAAAGTTCGCAGCGTGCTATATAGGATGAGGAAAACACCAACTGCCAACGCGAGGGAAGCACCCTCTGAAACCCACCGAAAGATACTCATTCATCCACCTCTTTCGATCCACGGATGTGGATCCCAAGCGACTGGCAGCGTTTTTCTAGATCCCAGCGGGTGATCCCCAGCAAGTTGGCGACGTCGCCTATGTCCATGCTCTCTACCAACTGCTCCAGATCTCGTACTGCCCAATCCTGGTAAGAAGGATCACGCCGGGATGGCCTGCCCAACAACCGTCTGCCGCATAATGGGCAGCGCCCTCGTTGGGGTGACTTCTGTTGCGCCGGATGGGTCCCGCTCGCCTCAAGATCGTCTGATGCCATTGCCATCCTCGCTACCTGGTCGAAGCCTGGACTGGATGTTCAACCACCGGCTCTATAGACCAGCACAGGAAACCATACATTGGGTAAGTGGGCGGCTCCCAGCCTTGGCGGATAAATCCATTACTCAGGCCGGTGCCCTGGTCATCCAGAATTAGCATCGTGTCGATGGTGTTGGCCAGGCGACAGTACTCGCTGTCACAATCAGACCAGTCTACGCCCCACTGGCCAACGTGTTTGCCGAATAGCCGCACAGCTACGATCTGTCCCGGTTGAACCGTTGAGAGTGCAGCGGACTGGTAGCCTTCGCCCGGAATCTCGACTCCGGTGGTTACCCAGGTGAAGGTCAGGTCGCCATCGGCTTGCAGGTAGTAAACTTTGATCAGGTCGAAGGTTGTCATGAACTTGATCTGGCGCGTTTCGTCTGTCCAGCCGTAAAAGCGCCATTCCTGCTCAGTTGGAAGAAACCGCAATCCCTGCCAGGGCACGCCGAGCAGCTCTTTCGAGATTTCTTCATCCTGACCACGCAAGTCCACCGTTTCTGGGGTTGGCTCTGCGGTTGCTTGCGGCAGCATAATCCCCCGATTCACGTTGACAAAGAGAAATGCCAGGCAAGCCAAAGAACAGGCAATCAGGATGGCGATAATGAACCAGCGACGGAACCTTTTCATGTCCCTGCTCCTGCCAAATTCTGATAGGCCTGCCCAAGGATCTGGTTGGCCTGCTCGCTTTGAGCGCGGTAAAGGAAATCCAACTTGTACTCTCCATCCTCATTCAGGCCATTAACCACTGCGATAGCCTGCAGGGACCGTTCTACTCGTCCGGCCCGGTGAACGCGGCCCATGAGTGCCACCACGTCCACGCCCATAGAGACCATCGAGCGAACGGCCGGCAGACCGAGTTCTGGAGCGGATGCCAGCGCCAGTTGTTCCAGGCGCATCAGCGCTTCTTCCACGGTTCCGCCGTGGATGGTGGTCATGGCTTTGCGGCCCAGGCAGGTCGCTTTTAGAAATTGCAGAGCCTCTGGGCCAACCACCTCTCCGACCAGTACCGCAGCTGGGTTCATGCGGGTGTAGATCACGTTAAGCACCCAGTCAAGAGTTACCCCAGGCGTGCCTTCGGGCAGTTCCGCCGGCGCAACAGCACGCAGCAGAAAGGGGTGCTGGATGTCCAATTCACGGAAAGTTTCAAGTGCCGCGACCGGCGCCAACACGGGCAAGAAACCGGAGAGCGCATTGAGCAGCGTGGTTTTCCCAGAGCCCATTTCGCCCGCGACCAGAATACTGCCTGAAAGGGTGGCCACCATCCAGGCCAGGAAACGATCCGGGCCGTTTTGCAAGCCGGCGATCCTTTGCCGCAAAGTAGGATCGGCGAGATCGGTCAGCGAACCGGTCATCTCAAAGGCCTTCTTGCGAAAAGTCCCGGTTTGTTCCATTTCTTCCAGCGTTTTTACCCGCCGGCCAAAGGTGCGGATGTTGATGGCAGTTCCTTCGGTGGACAGCCTGGGAACAATCGCGGTAAAGCGCTCACCATTGGGCAGGTCGATCAACACCGCCGGGCGGTCGCCGCGCAGCGTTGCCCCGCCCTGATCCGCCACGTGGATGGACAGATCTTCGAAGTAGCGATCGTCGGCCAACTTTCCCAAATAGTGAAATGCCCCGTCATATTCCACAGCCACTTCGCCTTTACGCACGAAGATCTCTTCCACATACGGGTCCCGAAGCAGTTGATCGAGCAAGCCCACTCCGGAGAGGGCATCCGTGATGATTTGAGCGCGCCGGTTGATGTTCGAGCGGTCACCGCCTTGTTCGATCAGCACGCCGCGCACTTCGTCGAAAAACTTACGACGTTTCTCCGGATCGACGTCGCGCCAGCTGGGTGGCTTGATAGCTCGCGCCACCAGAACATCCCGCACTCGGGCGATCATCTCCAGATCGGTCTGGCTCAACGCATCCAAACGAGGAGGAGATGGGTGCGTTGTTATGGCCTGGCAAGCGTTGTCCATAACAGACCTCCCTGTTTTTTCGCTGTGGCCACCGCGCGTAAAACCTCCTGGACCTGATCGGGAGGCAGCGCCAGGGTAAGAATTTGGGTTTGTTCTACCTGCTGGCTGCCGGAAAGGGACGCACTCTCTTGTTCCTGGTCTTGGAGGGAATCAGCAGCCAGACCTTGAGATGAGCGCACGTCTACAACCAGGATGCCGGCGGCAATCTGCTTGACCTGCAGCCTTTGTTCGATTTTCGATTTGTCGGTTGCAGCGGTTTCAGATTCATCTTGATCTATCATTTGATACAGGTTCACGCGTTGGCCAATGTGGATTTGACCGCCCACTGCCGAGACCGGCTCAACCGGGATGGAAACGACTTCAAAGTCATTGTCTGCCAGGCGAAAACTTTTGGGCATGACAGCCAGGCTTTTGGCAACTGGCAAACCGGCCGGTAGTTGGACCGTGGAGATCAGGCCATTCATCTCTTCTGGATTTTGGAAATACGGAAGAGTCTGCATCGCCCGGGGTACTTCCCGCAGGCTGAAGAGGTCGGGAGAGAGCAGGGTATAAGGTACGATCGGCTGGACGGGCACCGCGATCTGTACGGTGGATACTTCCTTCAAATACGCGTTACGACCGTAAAAGCCTGCGCCGAGCGCCAGCACCAGGGCAACCAGACCAATTGCGAATTGTATGGAGCGGTTCATTTCGACCTCCTGGACCAGCCTGGATAAATCAGTTCGAGGATGGGATCCGACAGGTGGGGATCGAGTGAATTTGCCCAGGTTTCGCTGAAGGGCAAAGTCACCGCGGCCTGTGCGCCTGCCCGGTCCGCCAGAGAGCGAGCCATGTTGAGCACTAATAGGGCGTCCTGGCCCAACTCATCGGCCAATCGCTTTGCCTGGAGCAAGGCATCATCGCGTGGAGAAGAGACGATTAGATTTATCCTTCCAGGCTGGGGAGTGGATAATTGACCAAATAGCGGATGCGCGGGATTAGCATCCACGACCAACAGGGTATGCTGTTTGCGGGTTTCTTCGATTACGCTCAGCACCCTCTCCGGCTCCTCGCTCCACATCACATCCGCTGTACGCCCATCCATCGGGTATAGACTTACCCCATGCCAGCGCGCCGGCGGCACTTTTTGGGTGGCGATGGTAAAAAATTCAGGAACATCTGCGGAAACTCGTGCGTGCAGTGCACAGCCGCCCATCCCCAGTTCGAGCATGGCGGCAGGTAAGCTGGTGCGCTCGACAAAACGCTTACAAATCGCCATCGCCAGGGTCGTTTTTCCAACCCCGCCGGACCAGTTAACCAGGTTTACCTGCCGTGGAGGCAGGATGGTCACCTGACGGGCGCTGGTCAACCGTGCCTGTGCCATCCATTCATCGGGCCGTTCCAAAAAATCTTCGGCTGAGGCCACTGGAATACCGCTGGTCTCGAGGGTTCTGGTCAGAACGTCCGCGGATAATCCGGTCATCGGCATAACTTCTCCCAGAATGACCAGGTTTACACCCACCAGGTTCTGTAAAACTCCCTGAGTGGTGAAAGCTTCTCGCAGTGTCACCATCGGACATCCTGCGAGAACGTCCAGCAGCTTTTGATCTGGTTGTTTCGCGGCCAGGAGGACAATCAGGTCTTTCTGGCGCTTTTGAGGTGAGAGGATTTTCGAGAGGTTAAAGTTCAAGAGACTGCTTCTCCTTTACGGTGGATAGATCGGCAGAAATTAGCAGAACGGTTGCGGCGATCTGCAGAACGGCAAGAATAACGAGCAGGCCGGCCAGGGTTGCAGAAGGCACGGGCGCGGAGCGGAAAACCAGGAGTAGGCCGCCAATCCCAATTGCCATCCCGGTGGTGCGAACCAGCATAAGATTGGATAAGACCGCGCCAGTAATCATGAGAGCCACGACAAACCAGGTGAATGAATCTGGTAAGCGTGTGATCCTTAGTAAAAAAGCTGAACCGATCGAGAGTGAAAAGAGAATATTGGAATACATCCTGGACATTGGATATTGGCGAGCCTTTCCGCATTTCTGGTTTTGTGCAGCCTGGTTCTTCGATTCACACTGATCGAGAATGTGGAATCAAAAACGACCGTCCCGAAAACGAGCCCAACTCCAGATTGGGTGGAGCTCTTTCACGAGAGCAGTCGCCTGACGATGAATAAAAAAATTACCAAACGATAGATGCGACCGCAGGAATATAAATCAAGTTCTATTCTAGCATTTGACAGATCGCTATCCTAGTTATGGAGCGGTAAATAAAGATTTTCGATTTGGCCGTTATCTGGTCAATTCATAACGCCATCACATAATATCCTTACCTTAAGGGTTAATTGTTCTGAAGGCAGGGAAGTAGTTCATAACTCTGATGTTGTTGGTTCAAATCCATCCCCCACGAGTAAGAATGAAACGCTCAGGAGTGGGTGTTTTTGATTTAAACCTGCGTTGCGCTCCTGTATTTAGTTGTTTTCTTTCGTTTTTGAGCCAAGGAACTTGTTTTTCGTTTATCCGGTATTCTTTTTACGAGATGAGTACAGAATAGCAAGCCAACCACATCCAGGACTTCGCTCGCGGCTTTGTGACCCGCTTATTGCTGCATCAGTCGGAGCACTGTGTAAACTTCAGAGTTTTCGTCTGCCAAAAAGAAACTCTATCCGTCCTCACCCTTTCGTAGTTGTTTCAGGATGCCCTAGTCATCCCATGTCTTCGACAGGTAGCCAAACATCGATGTTGACTTTATATTATTATCAGGTATAATGTAACGAGAGTTACATTATGATCAACTGGCTTCTCCTCACCTACACACTCCCCTCCGAACCCTCTGCCCGACGGGTCTACATCTGGCGGAAACTCAAACGCCTGGGTGCCATCACCATCTTTGACGCGGTTTGGGTGCTGCCCGACAACCCCCGCACCCACGAACAGTTTCAATGGCTGGCAGCCGAAATTCAGGACATGGGCGGTGAAGCCATGTTCTGGAAGGCGCAAGCCGAGTTGGCTGGCCAAGAGGAGACCCTGATCGAGCAATTCCAGACCCAGGTAGAAAAAACCTACCAGGCGTTGTTGGAGCGGATGGATCAAAATCAGATTGAGCCAATTGCCGCTGCCCAGGAATATCAACAAATCCGTCAGAAGGACTATTTCCACGCCGAAGCAGGGCTTGTTCTACATGAAAGACTTCTAGTATCCAGAGAGGATGCACCCAAGGAAGGCGCACAATGAAATGGTTAGCTTGGGAAAACGTTGGCGTTGACCGAATGGCCTGCGCCTGGTTAATCCGGCGATTTATCGATCCGCAGGCAGAGTTTCAATTTATCCCTGCTGGTCAAAAGCCAATCCAGGATGATGTTGAACCGTTTGATATCCCTGGTGTGAAATATTCTCATCGCCGCGGTCACTGCACCTTTGTTACCTTTTTGAAAGAACACAACCTCAAAGATCCGATCCTTCAACAGATCGGGCATATTGTAGATGAAGCCGATATCGTACAGGAAGTAGCTTTGGAACCCGTTTCCCCGGGGTTGGACGTTATTTGTCGCGGCATTCGAAGAATCAGTAAGGATGACGATGAGGCACTCGAGCGCGGCGGCTTGATCTATGATGCTTTGTACGCAGAGTTATCTAATTTTAATTCGTCTTTATGAGGTCATTGTCATTCTAATGAAACATTACCTTTGGGAACTCCGCCCCTACCTCCGTCAGGTTGCCGGAGAATTGATTATTGGTTCGATCTGCGGGATTTTGATGAACACAATGGTCGTTTTGCCGGCAGTCATGTTGGGTCGGGCAATTGATGTGACCCTGGCATTTGACAAAGGCCAGGCATCTATAACCGATGTCACTTGGGCTGCCCTGGCCTTTTTGGGTGGAACGCTGGCCACGCAAGTTCCCCGCCTGGGGAAACGCTGGTGGCTGATGACCGCTAACGCCCGCATTCGCGCCAATATTCGTTCAGATGCGATGCGCGGTGTGCTGGCCTGGCCGATGGAAAAACTGCATACTACCTCCATCGGAGAACTCATGGCGCGCATCGTTGCGGATGTCGAAGTGCTGGGGGTCGGCGTACGCGAATTTACGATCGAAATGTGGGACACCGTGCTCTTCTCCATTTCGTTTGCGGTTACGATGTTCATTTACGACTGGAGCCTATCCATTCTGGCGCTTTTACTCACGCCGTTTGCCATGCTATTGGCGCAAGCCACCGGGCGCTGGGTACGCAAACGCACCACTGCAGCTCGTGAAGCGAATGCTAATCTGACGGAAACGCTGCAAGAACAATTAGCAGGCATTCGGGTCTTGAAATTGTTCGGACGCACAGGCGCATCCGCCGGGATGGTGGAAGGGAAGTCTCAAAATGTGGTCGACGCCAATCTGTCGGTGGTCCGCCTGCGCGAAGGTCTCAAACCCGTCTATTCAACCATCATGGTGGCCGGGATTGTGCTGGTCGTAGCCATGGGGGGGCAGCGCGTGATTGCCGGAGCGATGAGCGTTGGCGCGTTTGTCGCCTACATTCAACTCTTCCTGCAGTTCACCGGACGCGGCTACCGCATACCCCAGTTATTTAATTCCGTACAATCCGGTGGGGCAGCCTATAGTCGTTTGAAACCACTCCTGGCACCCGCTCGCAGCGTCAAAGGTGAGCCTCGACTGGCCTCATTCGACCCCAACTGGGTCGATGGGCTGAACGAACATCTCCCTACCGCGGCTGCTTTGGAATCTGGTCCTGTCGCCGTCTCGCTTGAAAGGATCACCTTCCGTTATCCTGGGGCTGCTCAACCGGCATTACAAGATGTCAGCATCGATATCCCGGCTGGATCCCTGGTCGCAATCACGGGCCCGGTCGGCTGCGGCAAAAGCGCTCTGCTGCGTGCGGTTCTGGGATACTATCCACTCGAAAAAGGCGAAATTCGACTCGACGGAAAACAATTATCGGAGATATCGCCGGATGAACGTACCGGAAAGATGGGATACCTGCCACAGGATCCATTTCTTTTTTCAGGCAGCATCCATGAAAATATCGTTTTCGGGTTTACGGACACCCGAAGTAAGGATCGGGTGACACAAGCTGCGCAAGCGGCAATTCTAGAGCCGGATTTGCAGACTTTTCCGGCTGGCGTAGATACCCAGATCGGTGAGCTGGGCACACGCGTTTCGGGCGGTCAGCGGCAGCGCATCGCCCTGGCGCGCAGTCTGGCGGCAGCCCCATCCTCACCGGGATTGCTCGTATTGGATGATCCCTTTTCAGCCGTCGACCTTGACACCGAAGCCCAACTGATTGCCTCACTGCGCCAGACCTTTGGTTCGGAGGCGCCAGAAAAGCAGCGCGCCACGATCTTGCTCAGTTCGCACCGCCTGGCTGCCTTCCCGCACGCAGACCGGATTATCGTGCTGGATAAGGGACACGTTCTCGAAACCGGCACCCATAGCGACCTGATGGCGGCGGGCGGATTGTATGCGCGCATTTTCCAGGCTCAAGCATTGGTGTCCCAATCGAACGAAAACGGCCATTTGCAGGCCACCGGGAATGGAGCGGCGCAATGACATCGGCAGCGATCTCTTCCACTACATTACGCAGTACCACCCGCAAGCAGTTGCTTGAAATCCTGGCTCCTCGCCGATCGCGCATCCTGATCATTTCGCTGACCATCCTGGGCGGGACCGCCCTGGAATTGGTGCCGCCTTTGGTGTTGAAACAGATCGTCGATTCTCACCTCACCCCGGGCATCCCGGATGGATTGTGGCTGCTGGGGGTCATTTATCTGGCCTCGGTTGCCGGCGTTCAGGGCTTGAGTTTTCTGACCAGCTACCTGACTGCGCTGACCGCCCAGGGCGCATTGAACGACTTGCGCATCCGGCTCTACCGCCATCTTCAGCGCCTGCCGATCCGTTATTACGACCAGAACCCGCTAGGTGATATCATCAGCCGCTGCACCGCGGACGTGGATACGGTGGATACTCTGTTTTCCTCCGGGGTGGCTGGGCTGGTGGCAGACATGGTACGGCTGGTGACGGTTTCTATCGCGATGATCGCTTTGAGTCCAATCCTGGCGCTTATTTCGGCGCTGGTCGTTCCCCCTCTGGTGTGGATCACCAATTTATTCCGCATCCGCATTCGGAACGCCGAACGCCAGAACCGGATCGCGGTGGGCATGCTCAATACGAATCTGCAAGAAACCTTTGGCGGGGTTGAGGTCATCCGCGCCTTCGGGCGGGAGCCGGTTTTTGTCGCCCGTTTTCGGCGCGTGCTTGAAAGAACGCTCAAAGCTTACAACCTTTCAGCCAAATATTCGGCCCTGTATACCCCCATCATGCAAATTCTGATGGCCATCGCGATTTCCCTGCTCTTATGGAGCGGCGCTCAGACACGGTTTACGGCATTACCCATCAGCCTTGGAACCCTGACGGCCTTTGTCCTGCTCTTTAAACGCTTCTTCGACCCCATCACCTCGCTGGGCGAAGAATGGCAGACTGTGCAAAGTGCCCTGTCGGGAGCCGAACGCATCTTCCAGGTCCTGGACCTATCCACAGAGGAACAAACACAGGCTGTTGCGGTCAACATAACTCGACAGACAGGCGGGATCGAGCTCCGTAACCTGACCTTTGGCTATTTTGACGACCAACCCGTGCTGCAAAATGTAAGTTTCTCCGTGGTGCCGGGCGAGCATGTCGCCCTGGTCGGGCGCACTGGGGCTGGGAAGAGCAGTATTCTGAACCTGCTTGGCGGTCTTTATACTCCCTGGGAAGGCTCAATCCAGGTGGCCGGGATAGACCCGCGCCAGTTGAATGAGACGGAGCGGCGTACAGTGATTGGCGTGGTGCCCCAGGCCGTGCAGCTGTTCAGTGGGACTGTGCTGGATAACCTGACATTGGGTGACCAAAACGTATCGTTTGAAGAAGTCCAACGCGCCGTGCGGATTGCTGGAGCGGAAGGCTTTATCCTGGCCCTGCCCAACGGATATGAAACCCTAATCAATAATGGCTCTGGAGGCGGGGTACAGCTCTCTTCCGGACAACGCCAGCTGTTGTCTCTCGTCCGCGCGCTGGTCTGGAATCCGCGGGTGCTTTTATTTGACGAAGCCACTTCGGCGATTGACAGCGCCAGCGAGGCGGTTTTCCGTCAGGCGCTGCAGGATGAATCTTCCCGCCACGAACGGGCGATCCTCACAGTAGCCCACCGCCTTTCTACCGCGCGTGAAGCGGACCGAGTGATCGTGCTCGAAAATGGCCGTATCCTGGAAATGGGCACTCCCGAAGCATTGATCCGCAAGGGCGGGCGCTTTGCGGCCTTGCTTGAATTGGAAGCTGCCGGCTGGGACTGGCGGAATGATCCGCTTTCACAAAATATATAAAAGGAACCCTACGCATGGCTAAAGATTACTACTTTCAACCTGATGCCCCTGATCCTATAATTCCCTCAGAGCAGGTTCTTCAATACGTCCACCAACACGCGCCGAAAGCGAAAGCCGTAACTGGCGTTGATGAAACCGGTGGAGAAGCGCGCACTTACGCGATTGACGATGACCTGATTTTCAAGACCCAACGTCCTCAGCAGCTCCGCCCCCGCACCAGTCTGAAGAAGGAGGTAATCTTTCTCAAACACCTTGAAGGGGTAGAAGGTCTCAACGTACCGCATGTGATTGGTTATGGTCATCCCGAGCCGATGATTGAATACACCCTGATGACCCGCATGCCAGGGGTGGCGTTCCGGAATGTGAAGCTAGATGGTGAACCTCGCCGCGAAGCCCTGAAAACATTAGGGCGTATGCTGCGCCGTGTGCACAGTGTGAATCAAACCCCTTTGCGGGAAAGCGGATTGTTTTTTGGCGACCAATCGCCGGTCGATGTTCATTGGCGGATGGGAAATGTTTTCGACGATGTAACTGAGATGATCAAGAACAAGGGCATCGTCTGGCCATATCCGCAGGCACCCGAAATGATTGGTCGCCGGGTCATGGCAACCCTGCCTGAAGTACAGGAAATCGTGGCGTTACACTCCAACCCAGGCCCGGAACATACTTTTGTCGATCCGGTAACTGGCAAGTTGACCGGCATTATTGATTTTGGCGACGCCTATTTCAGCCATCCAGTCAATGACCTGCGCCGCTACCGCGCCTCGGAGGACCGCCAGGCTGTGATCTCTGGCTACCTTGAAGATGGTCCGGTTAGCGATGATTTTATGGTCACCTGGCGAGTGGGCTGCATCCTCTCGGATATCATGGCAATTGCATTTTCCCCAGAACACCAACAAGCTGCTACAGCAGAATTGGATCAATTTCTAGATGAGATTGGGTAAAGGAGCTAGACAATGAAATGGGTAACTCGTTCTCACGTGCATGTTGACCGCGTGGCTTGCCCGTGGTTGATCACTCGCTTTGTGGATAACGAAGCGGAGTTTTTATTTGTTCCCAAGGGTGAAATCGATCGGGTCGTCAAAGAAACTGAGGCCATTCCCTTCGATGCTCCGGGTGTAGAGTTGGGGCACCATGAAGGGCGCTGCTCTTTCGAATCGATACTGCTCAAATATGATTTAAAAGAGCCCGGTTTGGTTCGCCTGGCTCAGATCGTCCATTCAGCCGATGTGGCCGAAGACATCGACAAAGACCCCATCGGACGTGGGTTGGAAGCAATTGCTTCTGGCTACAGCCTGCGTTTTCCTGACGATGTGGAAAACTTGGAACACCAGTTTGAAGTCTATGATGGGTTGTATGCCTGGTGCCGGTTACAGGTTGCAAAGAAATAAATGAAAAAGGTATCAGGGGGCTGTTCTATGAGAATAGCCCCCTGATTTTCGCAAAGGAGTCGTGATGGCCTTACATTTTCTCGTTTCATAGATTTCCAGAACATATAGCGCCTGGTGAATTTGATCATGCGGCCTACCACTCTGCAAAAGGCAGGATTTACGTTGCGCACACGATCATTAACACCCTGAATGTGATTGATAGCAATTCCGACCGTTACCTGCAATCTATTCCGAACCTGACCGGTGTTGCCGGCGCATTGGCCAAGCCGATCGTTCCATAGACACGCTGCTGGACTACGCGCGCATTGATCGGGTGGAGAAACTTGTTTCGCGATATTTGGAGGCTCTCCTGTGACTCCATTCACCAAAGGCTTCCGAACAAGGCAGTATCTGAACGGAGACCTTTTATGTAACCCCATTATTGGTAAAAATAAAGACGAATACCAGACATCCACGTGCCGGGACACCTAGTGGGAAACAAAATATGCGTGGTACGTTACCGAGCCGATTCTATCCGAAGATAATATAGTTATCATTTGGTTATGCCTCAGATACCAGCCTCGAAAGTACATTCTGCCAGCAACTGAATAAAAAGAAATGCCCTTTTCCAGGCAGGAACGTCACATGGGTGTGAGGAATAACCGCGCATAAAAACCTGGCGGCATGGAGGGGAACATTAACGTCTGCCTCGCCGTGCCAGATATCGATCCGCGGCTGCACGCCTGCCGGGTCAAACCCCCATGCCTGGTTGATCAGGATATCATCGCACGCAACGCCCCGAGAACCAGGGCGAAGACCTTCCCGGACCGCACTGACAAATATCTCGAAATCCTGCGGTGCATAAAGAACCGCCTTATCCGCGGCCGGAATGGAAGACATCAATTGGCGAGTGGTTTTCTCGATGTCTCCCATCACCATGCCCCGCATCTGCCAGCGGATTAATTTTGTAAACCAGGGAAACCAGCGGGCAGATTTTGCCAGGACTCGGTTGAAAAATGGCAATCCCCGGTAGGCTCCAGGGCGGTTCATTGGCGCAACGCAGCCGTACACCGCACCCGCGAGAACCCTTTCTGGGAGCTGGTGAGCACACACCAAAGCATGCGGCCCACCGGCGGAATATCCTTCCACGTAAAACTCGCCGATTCCAAGGTGGTCGGCAAGGTAGCAGACATCCCCGGGCCAATCAACCAAACGGCGTTGAGGTTGAAAATCGGAGAGACCATGTCCCGGCCGGTCGACGGAGATAAATCGAATGCCCATCTGGTCGAGCATGCTTTCCGCTGAAGGGTGCTCAAACCTTGAACTGGCCGAGCCATGGAAGTGAAACACCGGGCGACCGGTGCGCACGCCGTATTCGGCGAAGCCCAGGCGCCTGCCGTCTTTGAGGGTTACGGTTTGGTTTATACGGTCCGTTGGCATAGTTGATCACCTATTAAGGAAAAACGCACGTACTGTAAGGTAAATCACTAAACACCTGCCTGAGGTCTTTGGGATAACATAATCATAAGCGAAATTGCGTAACATAGAGCAATGATCATAAAGGCTGATAACATTCCATATTGGAGACCTGGAAACAGTGAACCTTGGGGGTATATAACCTGAAATGCCACTCTCGTCAGCCACAGAAGACTGGTTGCAGCGAGCATTACGATGATTGAATATCTGTTTGACTTGTCTCCATAAATCAACAATATGTTTACGATACCAAACAATAACAGGGATAGAGAAAAGAATGCGTTGATCGCCCTAATTGCGGCGATCAATTCCGTTGCAGTGCTATCGATGTATGTATACCAGTTCCATGCCCTGGGGACAAAAAAGTGCCAGATCCCAAAGCCAATCGAGGCGCTACTGCCAATCATCACCAACATCTTTACAAGCATATTTGTCACACCATCCTCTCCTGCTGGAAAATATCACACTGTTCTCGTTAGATCATTAGTCTTCGACTACAATTCGATCCACTTGGACCTGCGAGCCGTTGTAGTCAGGGACATTACTGAACAATGTTCCATAAAGATACACGACCTTGCCACTGTCGCGGAGTGCAAGAATCTGGTCAGCTACCTCAGGATCCAATGAATCGATACCAAAAGTTATTGCTCCACCCAGATCCTGCCGCTCAAAATAATCATCATACTGAGAGCCGGGTTCTGCGCTCTTGATCACACCCCACCATTCTGTGAAAGGTTCAGAGACACCAGGTTGCATATATCCTCCGCTGGCGTTTGCCTGAGTTGGACCAACAGTCGCGGCTGGTTCGCTCGTCGACTTCATTGAAGGGCCACACTCGCCCCTGTAATATGCCCACTCGTCACAGGTACTACCGTCCGGAAAAACACATACTCCTGATTGGCTGCCATCTTCCGCAGTGTGAATCTCAAGTTTGTTCCCTTGCTGCTCACAATAGACTGAAGCAGGATTTGGCATATTTGCTTGGGGTGTGTCCGTCACAATTGATTCAGGTGCCTGTATTCTGGGAGTGCAGGCGGCTAGTGTCGAACATAAAATCACCCCAAATGAAATGAACAGCAATCGTAACTTTTTCATTTTTTCTCCTCTTCTTGATTATTCATGGACGCAATAATTCCAATAATTGTTCCTTGGCAATAAGCTTTCCGAAAGTCTCAAATTTCTAAAATAGGGAGCTTGAATTTGGCGTTCGTTTCCCTGAAACTGAAGACAACATCAACCAGGGTTCGATGATGAGATTGATCAGCACGTGTGCAAATATGCAGGGTCCTAAGTTCCGCCCGCCCGCGAGATAGATAATAGCCAAAAGTATGCCTAAAATGGATGTTGAGAGAATGGCCGGAAATGTAAACTTGATATCGCCCTTGAATAGAATCCATGCGGTGTGGGCTAAACCAAAAGCAACGCCGGAAATGATGATCTGTAGAATGAGACCTACACCTCTCGCCAAGAGCATATCCATCAGCCAACGCCTAAAAAAGACTTCCTCAACAATTCCGCCAACAAATGCCGCGAGAATCCCTAACAGTTTGAAGAATGAGATTTCCTTCTGCTTGGCCAAAATAATAGGAATGACTTTCATGGTGTAAAAAATATAGGCGATCGCTACAGCCGTGGCGACCACCCAAGCCCAAGGGGGAGCGAATGATCCCCTCTCAAAGCCAAGATTTTGGAAAAGCGGGATTGGACGCCAAAATATGCTCATTGCCAGTGGACTGAACATAAATAATGCGGTCATGCTTAATATCAACGCTGTCTTCGTTCGATTACTCATATCATCTCCTGTTTTTTCTCTTAATAGTGACGCATTAGTAAAACAATTGCGGTTTTTGCTAATCTACATGCTCAATAAGCTTCTTCAATCTATCAGAGGGGAAGCTCTTTACATTGGCATAGTACTTTTTTCTAATGGCAGGTATCCTAGTCAGCAACATTAATATTGGAGTCAGCATCCTGATTTTGTAGTCTTTATGCGGAAAGTCAAACAAGCCGTGTTTCTTAAAATATCTGTAATCTGCCTGCCAAAGAGGCCGAAGTCTTCCCCAAATGTCGTCTCTAAAAACCTTATGCCCTCCCACAGCCAAAAAGTTCTGCGGTTTGAGGTATCTTTTTTCAGCACAATCTACGAAATGCTGGGCAAAACTTTGTAGCAAAGCATCAATCTCTGCCGAGTCCTCGCACTCATCGGTAATTATGTCGACATGATTAGCATATTGTCGAGCCGTGGACGAGGCTTCGAGGATCTGAATGAGATTTGAATTTTGTCGAAGTGGTCCTGAAATGATATATCCCAATTGTTTCCCGGCAAGAGACGGTGTATGGTTCCAAAAGTAAGCCCGGTCATAGAATGTTTTCCACATGGAGGATAAATACCGGCCTTTGACCGTCCCCGCGAAGACGATCATATCCGCGGTTCTCACGCGCTGGTTATAAAAACTGGCAAACCCGTCTTGATAGACACAGTTGTAATCATATCCACACCGCATGCAACCTAGACATGCTCCTCGAATATCGACATCTTTTAAATTAATCACCTCGATCTCGCTAGCATAAGATTGCTTGAATCGGGCAATCATCTTCCCCAGGTTGGTATTGCTGTCATTCATGTCTGTCAGGACCAGGATCTTTTTCCCTTTCGTGTCAACCCTCGTTTCTGGCTCGGTCGGCTGGTACGCAAAGTCGCTGAACGTAAGTGGGTTGAAAAGCTTTGAGGTTGCAGCTTGCTCTAGAATAGCTTTGATGAAACCCTCAGCGAAAATTAGTATCTCCCGTCTTCGCTCCTCTTTCATCATGTCGATGATATCTAATGAAATGGCATCAAAAAATTTCATTCTTAAATCTTCACAGACAGCTCGCATGTAATTATGGGCGGTATGGTCGTAGAAATGGATGGATGTGGTTATTACAGCGGCATACTTATTCTCAAAAGCACCTTCCATTCCCCTCTCAGAAACCAGTTCGATGAATCGCATATACTGAGCGGGAACACACAGCACCCAAAGACCGAAAGACCACAATACGCCATCGGCAGTTCGGATCTCATCAATAATTTCTTGAAAGACCTTCTGGTCTTTCTCTATCTTTTTTATTTGCTGAGATACGTGGATAATTCGAAAATCATGTTGGGGGAAATGCTTTTGAATGTATGCAACGTATTGTATGGTAATGCTGTCTTCGCCTTTTGGGCTTCCGTTCAAGACGATTATTTTCATTCTCTTAATTCCTTACTCAATTTGACGTTAGTAGACCACGGATTATTAGTATTCCTGTTTGGTGGCAGATCCCGTTGACACAAACCTTGTTTCTATACCATGCTGTCGTCAGCCTTGCTCGAAGGTTTTTGATTTCTGAAGGTCTCTATCAACCCCAAAGTTGACATGAATGCAACGCTGGGCAGTAGATACGATCCACTTCCAATGCAAAACAAGATGAATAACCATCAAGATTGTGCACAGTACCCCAAAGACGACATGGAGGCGATCTGGCATCCTTACAAGGTAAACCTGGTCGCCATAGTGGAGTACCCATGCGATTACTCCAAAAGCATTGGTGGCGATAAAAGTAAGCCACATTATGCGATCAATAACGCGATTTGCGCGCACTTTTTTTGGCATCTTATCGAGGCGACGTCCACGCAAGGCTTTGAGCCAATCCCAATGCCAGATAATGTGCCAGGCAACTCCAGCGAGCCCCACCACCCCAAAAGAGATGTGGGCAGCTACCCATTCGCGGCGGGAAAACCCTAGAAAAACACTTGCCAACTGGTGGGGGATGGCGAGCCAAAGTAAGAAGCCAGTAATGACCGTTATGAGCAAAGCCATAAAGATGGTCACATCGAGCCAGAAATTACGTTTTGTAGTCTTCATTATTGTTTCCTTATGGTCGGTGCTCGATCCACAGCGTAAGTAACTGCCCAACCAATCATTACTAAAAAAGCTACAGCGCAGAAGCAATGATTTGTAATCCGTACGGAACAAGCGAAACTGACATCATGATGGAAGCACTCAGATTTATGATTTCAACACCATCGGGAGTAGCCATCAACAATGCGCCGATCAAAAACAAAATACTTTGCCAGGGAGAGAGAGAGTATGAGTCTTGAGCAAGGCGATGGCTTGAATGGTAAAACCGATGGGTAGAAAAACAATTCCCCAAAGCAGTTTCAACCAACCTTTTCTTGTAAATAATGTCATTACGCCTGGCATGATTTGGTCGAAAGTTTTTTCTGGTAGAGTGTCGAATGCGCTCATGGTCAAACACAGCGCGCCTTTATCCACTGCCAGAAAAACTGCGCCTAAAATGGCGATCACTCCACCGACAAAACCAGCCCAGACACCTGCGCCATTGTTAAGAAGTTTCATAAAGTGCAGGGCAACCACAATCAGAAGGCTAGTATTTAGCGTCACCAACACGTGCCCGAAATGGACCAGTTTGTTGCCGTGGGCTCTGCGTACCAGCTCTTCCGGGCCAAGCAGTCGCGGGCGTAACAAGCGGGGGTGGGCGGCAAAAGCAAAGACAAACACAAGTGGGAAGATAATGAGCGCAAGGCCAACGCCGATCTGTTCAATTTGATTCAAGAGAATATTGCCGTTCATTCGATTTTCTCCTTTACTATAAATGGGATGGATAGCACAAAAAATTAATCAAACCACCCTTATGACAATTTTCCCCCGGGGATGTTCCTTCTCAAAACACCTGAAAGCCTCAACAATTTTACTTATTGGGTAACATCCATCGATAACCGGCATGATCTTTCTCGATTCTAGAAGTTCTTTCAATAGGATTAAATCCGATTGGCTTTGCACCAGCGAAAGAACATTTGTTATCTGGCCGCCGGTTCGAGAACTTCCTTTTCGATTGCTGCCTGCCTGGATGAGTTGACGCATGGAACCTCCGGCAACAACATGGGATCCACCTGGATTCAAAGCGCGCAGGTAATCTTTGATGGGATGGTATCCGTTCACAGCCAGGATCAGATCGTACTGCAGCCCGTTTTGGGTAAAATCTTCTTTCTTGTAATCAATGACATGATCTGCTCCGAGCGAACGAGCCAATTCAAGATGTTTTGTGCTGCATACCGCGGTGACTTCAGCCCCGAAGGCTTTGGCGATTTGCACGGCAAATGTTCCGACACCACCAGAGGCACCGTTGATTAATACTTTTTGTCCCGGCTGTATGTTTCCATAGTTGCGCAGACCCTGCAAGGCAGTCATCGCCGCCAAGGGGACCGCTGCCGTCTGTTCAAAGGTAAGGTTGGCGGGTTTCAGTATCAACAGGTTTTCGCTGGCACACACAAACTCAGCAAATGTGCCCTTGCCGGTTGAACTTGGCAAGAATCCAAAGACTTCATCACCCGGCTTGAACTGCTTGACTTTACGGCCAATTGCCTCAACCCGCCCGGCAAGGTCAGCTCCGAGGATCTTGTTTTTGGGACGGAAAAGGCCTCCAGGCATCAGTCGCATAAAAAGCGGATTTGCCCGCAGCATTCGCAAGTCACGTGAATTGAGAGAGGCTGCATGAATTTGTATCAGCACCTCGTCTTCTTGCGGAACTGGTTTCTCCACCTCCCGGATCTGAAGAACATCCGGTGAACCGTACCTGGGGCAGATAATTGCTTTCATATTTCGACCTTTCGGTTTTGCTTATCAAATAAATAGCCAATCACCAATCCAAGGGAAAGAAACCTGGGAGCATTCATTCCTGTATCGAGCAGGAGGTAGACGGAGGCATGAGCCGGGTCTCCAAGAGCAGAAAGGACTTCGATAATGACCATTGCGCTAAAGCTGAGGATCAATGCCTTGAAGATGGGATTTTTGTCGGGGAGCCTGCTAAAGAACCGAAGCAGGAAAAAACTGACGCTGAATGCGATCACCATTCCGCCAGCCAGCGCTTCAACCAGGGCCACAGGCAGAGAAGAGAATGAGAACGCGGCCTTATAGGCTGCAGCAATAGGGGAAACTGCCATTAAGAAGTCAGTGACCCAGAATGCCGCACCTCCCGCGACTGCTAACTTAAGCAGTTTCTTTGAGAAATCGCGGGAAGACTCCTGCTTGCTTAGACCTGTGGCCCTGGTCTGCATGATTGTTTCCTTATTGCAACCCGGAAGGGCTGGCTGCGACTTCGGTTGATTTGACTTCCCTGTGCTGTCTCTTACACACATAACCTATCGCGATACCCAAGGCGGTGATGCGGATCACGTTAAATACCGTGCCGATGATGAAGTACCGCAATACATTACTTGTTGCGTAAAAACTTGAGGGACCACCGAGCAGGATCGTGACAATGACCAGCACAAGAGAGCTCAGGAGGACTGATTTCAGGATCGGGTTCTTACCCGGGATCCTGTCATAGAAACGCTGCAGTGGAAAACTGACCCACAACCCGATGATCAAACCGCCGATCAGGGATTCCAACAGCATGGGATAATACGAAATAGACATGGCAGCTCTGTAATCCGCGGCGATAGCAGTACGCGAGATCGCGAAGTTAGCCAGCCAGAAAGCCAGGCCTCCCACCAGAGTCAGCACCAATACCTTTTTCAAGATTCCTTTTTTATTTATCATCTTTACTCTTTTCTTTATTCCGGATTCACGGACAATTGAGGTTTTACAGCCTTGATGGCAAGCCACAAAGCCAGGGAGACTTCTGCAATAAAACTGATCACCAGGCAGGGATAAGCGATGAAAGCGAGATCGGGGAGGATCAAGCGCTGGCAGACATAAACGAATTGGCAAATGCCGTCAGCGATCAACAGCATACCCAGTACCTTTGGAAGGAACTTGGATTTTAGGACCAGGTAACCGAGCGGAAAGAGCCAGACCCCGTAAGGCACCTGGGCGATAACGCCCCCGGTTTTGTATAAACCGAAGAAAAACACTGCCAGCGCATGCAGTTGATCCGGTTGGAAGGCTTTGATGGCTTCTGTTCCGTTCAAGATCACCAGGCTGGCAAAAAGGCAAAGCGAGCTGAATAACCAGACCGCAAAACCGGCAACATTGAATAACAGGAACAATAGGGCTAAATCTTTATTTACCGGCTTCAGCAGCACGTACAAAGCCCAGGCTGCCAAAAGGAAAAGAACCACCGAAAAAAGATTGATCACAAAACCGATGCGAAACTGCGTGGCGTGGGTCAGGATGTGATTAATCGTGACCGGTGCTTCCACGAACACGAATTTCCCGAATAGATTGGCTACGACCGAGGTGACCACGTAAAGCAGGTAAAGCAGGCCGGCGGTTCTGGCGATTTTATTGATTGAATACATTTTTTTCTCCTTTGAAGAAGGAAGCTACTTGCAAAATTGGAGAGTTCTGTTTGAAGTCGATGACAAAGCACAATAGGGTAAAGATAAGGATGAAGTTGATGCCGCACCATATTGAAAGAACGATCGAACCTTTTTTAACATGTTGCTTTCTCCTCGTGATGGTTGTTTCCGCTTTTTTAAGGTCGATTCCACGAGCATTCCCATGGTGCTGAGTCGAGGGAGGGAGGGCCGAAGACCCTCCCCAACCCTTATATTGAAAGTCTATGCCGCGCTCAAAAGCTCTTTTGTCGCTGATATCGCCGCGCCGGACTCCACTGCTGACGGATTAAATCCTTTAACGATCAGCCATACCGCCAGAACCATTTCCTGTAGGGCGATAGGAGCCGCCAAGGGAATGTAGCTGGTAATTCGGTTACCGCTGAACAAGGCCAACACGCAAGCCACCATCATCAGGATGATCGCGACGATACCGAAGCCAGATAGCCATCGGGGAATGAGCCGCGATTGGAAGAACACGTAGTAGTACATGAATGCACCCAGGCAGAAGCTGAACACTGCTAACAGTGCGGCGTGGTCCCGTATGCTCAATAACAAATTACCGATCGCCTGAAGCGACGTACGCTCGGCAGCTGCCGCAGTGGTGAACTGCTGGCCGAGTGTCACCAGAGACATCAGGCTTACGAGGCCAACCATGTAAAAGGCCGTCTCAATGGTCCTGAAGACGACAGATCCAAGGGCCAGACCCGCATTCCAATTTTTCAAGACTGGATACATCACGACGGCAATACCGGCACATGCGAGGTAACCGATGATCATGAGTAACACTCCTATGGCCGCCTGGTTCGGATGTGCGGAAACCTGGGTGAGGTAATCCGTACCAGTCAGAGCAGGTAGGAGCGGCGCAGCCAGGATGGGACCCATTAAGGTCGCAATGATGAAAATCACGCCTGTAATCACCGCAGTCTTTCTGTTTGTGTTCATTTTTATTTCTCCTTTTATTTTGGATGCGCTGGTATTGTCCAGCCGCCAGAATTGAATGGGGGATATTTTCCCCGTTGTTAGATGACTCAGTCATCTAAGGGACGATTAATCAGGGTCTTGTTTTCTCCTTTTTTTGAACGATATATAGGTGAGTTTCATAGATTTGTGACTGGCGGCCTGACACCTGGCCGCTTACGCGTCTGTCTGGCCGGATTCAACCGGACAGACCGAGACCAGTGGCAAGCCCAAATCACGCACTTTTTTGAGCAAGCCGTGTAATGCAGATTGGTCGATCACCGGACCGGTTAGAAGCGTGTCGCCGTCCTCTTCCAGCGTGATGGTCAGGCCATCAAACCAGCCTGTCCATTGAGAACTCAGATGGCCCTTGAGCCTGATCTGATAGACCACGGGTTGACCTGGATTAGTTGTTGGGTCAGAATTATTTGACATCACCTTGTACCTTTTGTGGCCGGTCATTACAGTCCGTGCCACTTGTTCAATGTACAAGGATAATATCCCCCACACAGTGTTATAGAACAGACACTTTAGTGTGGGGAGAAGGTGTTGTTTTTTATTATTAGAGGGGAGAAATTTTGAGGAGAACTGACACGAACACTTACAGCAAACCAAATTCGCGGGCGCGGGCTATCGCTTCGGTGCGGCTTTGAACTTGCAGTTTGTCAAAAATTTTGCGGTTATACCCTTTGACCGTGTCCAGGGCGAGGAAAAGCCGCTCGCCGATCTCACGATTCGAGAGTCCCTGGGCAATGAGTTGTAGTATTTTTTGCTCGCGTTGGCTCAATGGCTCGATCAGAGGTTGGGCGGAGGCCAGATCAGCCTTGGGCTGACTCTTTCGCTCCCCCGCTTCAAATGCGGTCAGCAGCTTGCCTGTATAGTCTGACATAATCCCACGCGAGGCCGCTTCGCGAAGTAGTTGCATCATGGGTAAGCCTTCGTCCACAAACATGCGGACGTAACCCTCTGGCTCAGCCAGCGTCAGAGCCTTTTGCAGGGGATTGAGGGCAGCTGGGAGGTCACCTTGCGCGTGATACACAATCGCTTGCAATACCAGAATTTCGATCGCACTTCCCTTTCTCCCGCCTGCTTCCGCTGCTTTCAGCAGACGCTCCACCAGCCCTGCCACCTCTAAAATGGAGCCGGGTGCACGGTCGTTCTGATAGCTGGCCAGGAGCACCCTGGACAGGGTGATGTGATCGAACTCGCGCAGGTAGCTAATTTCGTTTTCAACGGACAAGCCCTGCTCATGCGCCCAGCCCAGGGCTTCACCCAACCGCCTCTGGGCTACCCACACCCGTGTCTTCCGCGCCGCGATTGGACGCACATTCGGGGATAAGGCACCATCGTACAGACGCTCGGCCTGGTCAAGCAGGTCGAGCGCGCCATCCAGATCGCCCTGGGCCTCCTGTATGCGCGCCATCGCCGCGCACCAGCGATACGGGTTTTGTTGTAACCCGGCAAGCTCACCCAGAGCCTGGCTTGTGAGCAGGTGTTGCATGGCGGTTTTCAGATCGTTATGCTCACGTTGAAGGGCGCTCATACCCACGTACATATCTGCCGCTCCCCGCTGGACTGGCGCGCCCGGCACCTTCGCCCACTTCAATGCCCGCTCATAGGTGGTCATTGCCTCGTGGAGACAACCTTGCGCAATCTGAATATCCGCCAGGACGATGGCGCCGCCGATGGCGGAAGAGATGTACCCGGCCTGCCGCACTTTCGCCATGCCATCTGCGGTCATCCGGTGGGCGACCTCAAGATCCCCGCTCGTCCAAGCAGCGATCCCCAGAGTCGAGGCTGCCCCACCGAGCATCAGATAATCGTTCTCAGGCGCGAGATCGAGCACCCGTCGAGCGTTCTTCACGGTTTCGGGCATATCACCCTGGGCCAGGGCTTGCGCGGTGCGGAGGAGGGCGATCATCCCCGGCAGACGGCGAAACTCTTTCTCGTCCACAACGACCATACCGGCAGCCATCCCCGCCAAAGGAGGTTCCGGTTGCCCGCGCAGTTCTGCCGTCGGATCCACCGGATCCGCCGTGTCCAGCCATCGTTCGGCGTCTCGCAGCCAATCTTCCACGGCCTCTAGCTCTCCGCCACCAAATAAGGCGTAGGCATAGGCAACACTGAGCACCGGTCTGAAGTGGATCAACTCGTCGGGCAGCGCCTTGAGCCAGCCAAGCTCCATGACCGTGGCTTCCTGTCGGTTCTTGCGAATTTCCGGAACTGTCTTTTCGATTAGAGTCGCCGCTCGCTCGAAATCCTGTGCCGCCAGCGCATGGTGGATCGCATCGGCTGCCAGACCATTGCGCTCGTACCACTCGCTGGCGCGCCGGTGCAAGTTAGAAACCTGATCAGGTTGCTCCATGATCAAGTTCATCCGAAGAACATCGGCAAAAAGATGGTGATAGCGATACCAATGGCGCTTGTCATCCAGCGGAACGACAAAGAAGTTGCTTCGCTCCAAGGCCTCCAACCGCGAGTTGTTTTCCTCCTGGCCAGTGACGGCATTGCACAGCGAGCCATTCAATCGATCGAGAATAGCGGTCTGGAGCAGGAAGCTTCGTACCGGTTCGGACTGGCGCTGAATGACCTCTTCGACCAGGTAATCCACGATGTAGCGGTGGTCCCCAGCGAATGCGCGAATGAAGCTGGCAACATCTTCCCTGCCCTGCATGGAGAGGGCAGCCAATTGAAGGCCGGCAACCCAGCCCTCGGTGCGGTTCTCTAAGATGGATGTGTCTTCCACTGAAAGGTTCAAGCCCATCACCTGATTGAGAAACTCGGTAGCTTCGGAGGAAGTAAACCGCAAGTCGGCAGCGCGCAGTTCCGTCAGTTGACTGCGGGCGCGCAGACGTGCCAGAGGCAAGCCGGGGTCTTCCCGGGTGGTGATTGCCAGGTGCATCTGGGGCGGCAGGTGCTCGAGCAGAAAGGTGAGGGCTTCATCAACCGGTTTTGAATCAATCAGATGGTAGTCATCCAGGACGAGGACGAAATGGTCCGGGATGGTCATGATTTCATTGAGCAGGACTGTCAGAATCGATCCGATTGGCGGGGGCTGAGGGGACTGGAGGACAGGCAACACCCCTTTTCCAATATTCGCCGCAATCGACTGCAATGCAGCGATGAAGTACGTCAGAAAGTGAGCGGGGTCGTTATCTCCTTCGTCCAGCGACAGCCAGGCGACTGGTTGCTCACAAATGGCAACCCATTCGCTGACTAGTGTCGTTTTTCCAAAACCTGCGGGGGCAGAGATGAGAGTCAGTTTACAACCCGAAGAAAGACCCTCATTCAGCCGTTTGACTAGGCGGGGACGGAGAACAACCTTAGACCGGGTGGGGGGAATATAAAGCTTGGTGAAGAGAAGTGGCTCAGACATTCCAAAATTAATTATACATCGATCAACTATCGCATCACGCTGTGGGATCGTGTTGTGCCGGGCAATTAAGAACCCTATCGCAATATACCTCGCGACCAATGTACGACAATTTGTCCGATACCTGCACTTCCTAACATGTTCCCGACATACTTGACCTGGTGTACACCTGCCCGGATGTAGGTGCCGGGGAGTGCCAAGGGGGCAGGTGTGCCGCAGGTGAGGGTTTGCAGAATCCGCCGCCCAAATGACAGTATTTAGGATTGTTGTTTATAACCCGTTAAAACCCTTCAGGGGGTTACCAAATTCCTGGCACCAACCGCCAAGACACGAGATGCGAATAACATTGGTATCCAGATATCCACCTCTCTTCCCGGAGAATTCTTAGGCACTGGATAGTCATTAGCAAGGCGAAAAAGACCAAATCCAATGCCAGATTGTTGGAATTAAAGAGAAGCGCAGCCCGAAATACAAGTTCACCTAGATACATCGGATGACGTATTAAACGATAAGGTCCCCGGATAGTCAGACCTCGATCCGCCGGCGCGATCCCAAATCGCTTTCCGAGAGTCGCCAGCGACCATAAAATCAGTCCATATCCTGCCAAACCCGGTACGAGCAAATACCAGGGCGAAGTACCGCTGTGGACAGCCGTTGGCAGAAGCGCCGCGATCATCCCCAACCATAAACCAACCCGATCGTACTTCTTCGCCGGCTCTCGCCTGGCATAAAACCAGGCCAGCAGCAGGTTGTGAAACGCATACAACCATGCCAGGATGGAAGGACTCTGCCAGGCGGCAACCCCGGCGATGATCGCGGCGAAGGCGAAGAAAGCAAATCCGAACCGGTCACGAAGTGTATCTTTCAGCATCACATGCTCCCCAGGCCAGACACAATCGGCCAACCAATCACCACCAGCAATGTCGCCAGGAAGGGCAGGAAGTAGAAGATCACCATCGGGATCACCAGCTCCGATCCCACCTTCTCCGCCCGCTGTTCCGCTGCGCCGATGTAGTCTGCGGCGATGCTGGTGGCCAGCTGTCCCATCAATTCCTGCTGAGCTGTACCGCGACGAATAAATTCCAACTGCACAGCCATGCCGATCAATTCCGGAAGTTGGGTTTCCTGCGCCTCCCGCTGCATTTGCTCGATCAGGTTTCTTCCCTGCGCCATTTGCAGTACTTTCCGCATCCACTTGCCAACCATACTTTGCGCCTGGGCGGTGCGGCGCAGCGCTTCTTCCATGGAAACGTTGGCCGACATCTGGGCTGAGACGAGCTGCACGTATTCCGGCAGCTGGGCGATAAACTGCCGGCGTGTTGGCCGGGCCACGCCTCCCATGCGCATCGCCGGAAACTGGAAACCCACAACGGCCCCGACCAGGGCAAATACCGGCTCGCCGATCGCCACCATGCCGAGACCTAAGCCGGCTACCGCCAACGCAAAGCGCAGTGAAGTAAATTGAATTTCGTTCCAGTCTCCCCATTGGTCACCCACTTGCGCCCAATAGAGATCAGCCCGCGTTTTCCGCAGAAAACCCGCGGGAGTCCAGCGCGAAACCGGTTTATCCAATACGGAAAGAGATCTACGCCAGCCGGATTGTGGAGCGGAATAGTCGGGTGAAAGTGTTTCAGCCAGCCGGCCGGTGGGGATGCTGGGCGCCCATTCCAGGGTCAGGTAGATCACCAAGGCAAAGCAGGCGATCCCGGTGAGGAATATCAAGGCTTGCATTTAGACTGCCTCCATGATCATCGAGCGAATGATAAGGTAACCGGCCACCATAGCACCCATAGCCAGGCCGATCACGATCTGCACCGGCAGTTGGGTGAGCGATTCGCGCACCATCGGGTCGGAACTGAGGTAGGCCAGGATCAATCCCAGCACCGCCGGTAAAACCTTGGCCGACACCAGCGAGTCGCCAGCCTTGGCCTGCGCCCGGTTACGGGCCATCAGGATTTGCTGGACGCGAGTAGAGATGTCCATCAAAACCTGGGTATAGGAACGCCCGCCGGCTTCGGTAAAGCCTTCCAGCAGCTGCGCGAGATTGGCCAGTGAAACGGAAGGCGAGCGGGCAGCCAGGCTGTGCAGGGCATCCAGGCGGTCCTTCACCCTCATCTCCGTGGCGGTCAGGATGAGTTCGGGAGTCAGCGGATTATTCTTCTCCAGCGCCAGCGACTCTCCCACCTGCTGCAGCACATCCGGAACCGAGCCGCCAGCCAGCAGCCCCGCCGAAATGCGCCCAATCGCAATCGGCAACTGCTGGTCGATCATGCGCCCCCGGCTTTTGACCTTGTCGTCCAGCCAGGCATTGGGAACATAGAATGCAATTCCACCGACAACCAATGCGGGTACTCCAGGCAAAAACACCCACATGACGGCCAGCCCGGCCAGACCTGCCGCACCACACAGCAGCCGGAAAGTGACCGGGCGCAGCTTCAAACCAGCGGCCAGCAGCTTATAGTCCAGGGATTTCGGATCCAGGCCGGCCAGTGTGCGCACCGAATCGGCGGAGTAGAGGTCGGATAACTTCCCGGTCTTGACCTGGCTGGGATATAGCCAGAACAGAACCAGCGTGGTGCACAATAATCCAATCACGGGAATCATGAATATCATCTGCTTGTCTCCTCAATCCTGGCTGTTGCGGGAATGCAGCTCCCCCAGCTTTTCCCAGACCGGATTGCCTACCGGTGATTGCTCGTTGTAGCGAAAAATGGGCTCGAACCATACGTCCCCGCTTTTGAGTTCCTTGGAAACGTTGGCGACTTGCACTACCCGGCGAATTTCGTGGCGGATGCCAATCTGCACCAATAGATCGACCGCATCGGCGATCATCTGGTTGGCTTCGTGTGCCCGCACGCCGGCGTCTGCACCCATGACGGTGGCCAGACGCCGCGCCGCCTCACGCGGGGTGTCAGCATGGAAGGTACAGGCTCCGCTGTGGCCGGTCATCAGCGCGCGAAACAGGCTCATCGCCGCTGCCCCATCGCGCACCTCGCCGATGATCAGGTAATCCGGCGACATTCGCATGGCATCATCCACGCCATCGGCTAGCTTGTAGGGCCGTACCTCCGTCCCGATCGCCTGTGGACGCGCTTCAACCGTTTGCACGGTTTGCCGGTCGATCCAAATTTCCTCAGGATCTTCGATCTTGACGATGCGCCAGCCGCCCGGCAGGAAGTTGCACAGAGCGCTGAGCAAGGTGGTCTTCCCGGTGCGCGTTCCTCCGGATATCAGGATGCGCCGTCCGTCTTCCATCGCCTGGCGCAGCAGATCCATCATCTCCGCGCTCATCACCTCGCGCTCGAGCAGCCATTCCGGCCTGACTGGTTTTTGCTCGTACAGGCGGATGTTGATGCAGGGATTTCGCCCGGGCGGGACCACCACCGGATGCAGGGCCTTGATGCGGCCACCACCAGGGTTGTGCGGGGTGGCGGGCAGCTTGGCGTTGATCGACGGGTTGGTTTCATTGAGGGTCTTATTCTGTGGTCCCAGCAGGCGGTCCAAGACACGCCAAATTTCTCCCGCTTCCGGGTGAAGATCCACCGTCTCCCAGCGCACGGAACCTTTCTTCATCACCTGGATCAGGCCGGACGAATAGATGCCGATCTCGGAAAGATCCGTCCGCGCCGGCGGCAGCAGCAGGTCGAGGAAACCCAGGCCAACAATCCGCCGGGTCAGGTCCTCCGCAATCTGTGCTTCAACCTGCAAACCAGGGCGCAGGTTACGCTTGCGGAAAGCGGCTGACACTAACGCTTCCACGCGCTCTCGAATCTGCTTGCGTTCCGTTTCGCCCGGACTTTGCAGCACCGTAGGAGCAAACTCCTGGTTGATCTGGTCAATCACCTCGTTGACCAGCGCGTTGCGCTCGGCTGGGCTGAGCTGCACTGCTTCAGAAGGGGTATCGTACAAACCTAAGATGCCTGGCATGGATGTTTCCTTTTAAGTAAAGCGGATCTTTGGCAGGCGCAAAACATTACGCTGGCCTGAGTTGTTACTTTCCAATGAGCCGACGTTGGGAAAAAGCACGCCAATCAGCGAGCGGATCCCGCGTGCAAAACCATCCACGCGCGTCACCGGCGGAATGCCTTGGTCCTGCGCCTGTGTGACAGCCAGGTCGTAGGGAATGACGGCCGCGATCGGCGGGGCCCAGCCGACCGTACCAGCCAACTCATCCTGAAAACTGCGCGCGGTGAAACCGCTGCGATCGGTGAACTGGTTGAGCACCAGGTAGATCGACTCACGCGCCAGGCGCTTTTCGCTCTTGAGCCCGGAGAGCAGCAGGTTCAGCGTGTGGCGGGTTGCGGCCAGGTCGGCCAGCGTGGGTCGCGCCACGATCAGGGCGTAATTGGCAAAAATGATCGAATGGGCCATCCACAAATCTTCACTGGAAGGAACGTCCATCACGATCGCCGCATAGCGCCCATCTTCCGAATCAATCAACATCCCGTTGATGCTGCCTTCTCCCGTTCCACGGTTGGAGCTTTCCAGGATTTTCATGTACTCGACCGATGCTTCCGGCGCAACCAGCACCTCCAGGTTTTCTCGGCGCTGCAGTGCAGCCTGAAAGGATGCCTTGCCAGGGCGGTCGAAGTACTCGGTCAGGTTGGGCAGGTAACGCAGGCGCAGGTGGGGCGGGGCGCTGGGCGGCAGCCCCATCGATACCAGCAGAGTCTTGATGCTCAATCGTGCCGCCAGCTCGTAGGCCAGGTTCTCGGCTACTGTCGAGCAGCCGGTCCCACCAGCATGGGACAGAACCGCGATCCGTTTGGTGCCGGTGATGAAGGCGGCGGATCCACCGACGACGGGACCGGCGACGCTTTGCTGCATGGGCGCTGTTTGAGACATATTTGCTCGCGCCGTCATGGCCGCGCCATACCCGGCCTGGGCAATCTCGGTCCAGTTGACCGGCGCGATAAACACCCCGCGCACCATGTTCAGGCCTTCGTACGCGCCGCGTAGATCCTTTTGCCCCAGTGGCAGCACCACGACTGCCACGCCGTTCCAGGCGGACAGGCGCTGCAGGAGGCGCTTCATCGCCTCCGGATCCGGGGCAATGTCGGTCTGGACAATCAGCAGTTCCGGGTGCAGGTCGTTGACGTTGTTTTCCAGCACCTGCCATTGGGTGGCATGCCCGGCGACGATAAAGCGGGCGTCCGAAAGCAGCGGCGGCTGCATCTGGTAGTAAACCAGCTCGTGGCCGGCTCCCGCCAGGAGGACGGAAACCTTGTTGGTCTGATAGGAGGTTTCAGACATCGCTTAATCCTTCTTGCGGTGGTCGTTCATTTCCTCATACAGCTCGCCCAGGTTGAGGGTGACCACGTCTGAAACGTCCAGGTTCACCCCGCTGACCGGTTCGAGGGCCAGGTGGATGATGCCATACTGATCGAGCGCCGCCAGCAGGGTCGGAGGATCCACCTTGAAGCCCGGCGTCACTTCCACGGCGGTGGTCGGCACCTGTACCACAATCACGCTGCCATCCTGCGAGGCTGCGCTGGTGCGGGCGGAAGCAAATAACTGCTCCTCGCTTGCGCCGGCTGGGACCTCTTCATAACGGAATGGTTGGGGAACCATGAGCACCTTGAGGCCGGTGATTGCCAGACGCGCCAGCGGAGCGGAAGGCGGCGCAGGCGTAGGTGTCGGGGTAGGCGTGGCGGTGGCCAGGAGCGGCGCAGAGGGGGTGAGGGAAGGGAAGGAAAACTCCGGAATCGCGGCAGGCAGCACGGTGGTCGGATTTTCATTGATTAAGTCGGGCGAGATCATCCCGATAACGGTCACCGTTTGCCCGGCGCGCAGCAGCCCCGCTACGCCGCTGGCCAGATCCACGTGAATGGCCATGGCAATATGTCCTTCGGGCAGTTCTGCCGGCAGACCGGCGCCGGCGATCTCGCCCAGAACCGATTGCACAATCATGTCGCCCGGCGCGCGGCCAACCGCAACCATCTTCCCGGCTGCATCTTCAACTTTTGTCAATGCATCTGCCGGTTTCGCACCGGCCGGAATCGTGTGCAGTTCGACCAGCTCTGCGGTGAGCAGCGTACCTGAGGATATTGGGACACGGGCGACGACCACTTGGGTCGGGCGCACGACGCCGTTCAACAGGGCGATGACCAGCAGCCCGATGATGACGGCCAGGACGATGGCGGTAAAGGGGGAACGTTTCTTGGTTTGCATGTTTTTCCTTGTCTGAAATTTGGTTTCTACGAACGGAGGATTTCTTCGACAGTAGGGCGCAGAGATACTCGCCCCAGTTCTTGAATGATTTCCTGCTCGGATGGCTCATCACATTCGACCATCATCGGGCGAATCAGCACCGGTTCCAGTTCATGTACATCCGCGCTGTAACCCAGCTTGGCGATCGCGTAGGTTCGCGGGATGCGTGCCAGGTAGCGCTTGTACTCTGTGTTGACCAACCCTTTTTCCGAGCGGCCCAGATGGGGGAGGATCATGTCGCGATCTTTGGCATCTTTGGTCTGGAAGACGAACAGGTTGGCGCAGGAGGAGAGAATCCCGGACGGCAGTTCGCTGACGGTCTGGGCCATCAGGTGCAGGTACACGCCGTATTTGCGCCCATCCCGCCACATGGTTTGGAAGATGTGGCTGACCGGGTTTCCACCCTCGCCGGCATTCTGATCGGATGCTGCGCCGCCCGACACACCGGTCAGAACCTTGTTGGCTTCTTCAAAGAAGATCTGCATTTTTGGAAAAGCGCGGTAGCCATCCAGCGCTTCCCGCCGGCGGGCAACGGCATCGAAATAGAGGATGCTGGATAAGAGTGAGAGCAAGGCTGCCTTGGGATACTCATCCATCTCTGCCCCGCCCTCGATCACGGTGATTCCCCAGCGATCCTCCGGATTTCCAAGCAGTCCCAGATCTTCGACCGGCTCGGCGCTGCGCCCCGGCCCGTACTGGCGGGCCATGGTTTCTTCCGCGAACTGCTCCAGCCGCAGCAGCACTCCTTCGAGGCTGGTCCGGCTGGCCTGGTCGCGCTCGAACTCTTTCTGATAAGAGCGTAACCGTTCCACCCAGTTCACCACGCTGAGAGTAGCGCTGCGATAAACAGCCAGCGCTTGTAAATCCTGCGGGTCAAGCCGCTCCAGGACGGTTCCAACCGCTACATCATCCATTGGAAGGGAACGAACGCTGCGCACCTGGCGGACTACGTTGACTTCAGCAAAGTTCAGCAAGCTGCCCATCTCCCCGCGCTGCACCTTGGGATCGCTGGTCAACACCCCAGCCTGGGTGTAGATCTCGGTCAGCGCGCGGCGCATAAAGCCCAGTTGGCGCGGACCCATCCGCCCGGCATTGGCAAATAATTCTGCGATCATGCTGCGGTAGCGAGCCGGGTCGATGCGCTGCGGCACCTGCAGGATGTTCCAGCGCAGTGGGCGCGGCGAGGCGGGATACAACTGGCGAATGTCGATGTGTTCTTCCAGCCGTTCAGGCTCGCGGTAGATCAGGCCAGGCCAGCGCAGTGCTTTGCGCCAGCCCTGCCCGAAGTCCAGGACGATGGTGCGGTAGTGCCAAAAACGCGTTGTCTCATAGGCCATGCGTTCGGCGGCGATGGATTTACCAAATCCGGTGTCGCCAACAAAAGCGGTATGGAAGTGCTGCTGCGGATCGAGGCGTAAAAACACATCGGTGAGCTGCCCAGTTTCGGTTGACCACTGGCGGCCCAGGGTCAGGTCGCCGGCCATCTCGGGATAAAAAGCAAAGGCGGGGGTTTCTTCCTGAATGGTCAGGGCGGACCCTTGCTCAAATGTACCGGGGGCGGTATAGGCTGCCAGCTGCAGCATGGTCAGCAGGGTCGAATCGGCGTAACCACTCATTGCTTCCGGGATTGTTTCGATGCGAGTGGATGGGGTAAAGGCGCGTGCATGCAGGCTGATGTAAGCCTGCTCTTCCTCGTTCAGGCTGCGTGTTTGGACACCGGCCACCACATCTTCCGTGCCATGAAAGGCTTCTGGGATCAG
>Ga0208695_1000226_pt1 | contig 73556 bp, 65 predicted proteins | sample AD_UKC111_MetaG_FD_184449 | JGI IMG/M metagenome (GOLD analysis project Ga0208695, IMG submission 184449) | Active sludge microbial communities of municipal wastewater-treating anaerobic digesters from Hong Kong - AD_UKC111_MetaG (SPAdes)... | ecosystem: Engineered > Bioreactor > Anaerobic >... | reverse complement strand
GAGAAAATAGGAGATGCACTTATTGGCAAAACAGATTTGAAAGTTGGCGATAAAATTGCGACACTTGTTTCTCTCTCTCTTACTCCTTTAAGAATTGATAAAATTAAGGAGATTCGTTCAGATGTCGACCAAGTTGATATAGATGGTAAGGCAATTTTGTTCGAAAGCGGAATATATGCCAAAATACCTGATGATATGCCGGAAAAACTTGCTCTTTCTGCCCTTGACGTTGCTGGTGCTCCGGCACAGACAGCAAAATTGGTTAAGCCTGGTGATACAGTTTTGATTATAGGCGCTGGCGGAAAGTCCGGTATGCTATGTTGCTATGAGGCTAAAAAGCGTGCAGGAGTTACTGGAAAAGTGATAGGTATGTGTCATAGTGAAAAGAGCACACAGAGACTTAAGGATTTGGATTTATGTGATTATGTTTTCTCAGGAGATGCAACACAACCTGTAGCTATTCTGGAAAAAATTGAAGAGATTACAAAAGGAGAAATGTGTGATATTACTATAAATAATGTAAATATCACTGATACTGAGATGACTTCTATTCTATGTACAAAAGATAAAGGTATTGTTTATTTCTTCTCTATGGCCACAAGTTTCACAAAGGCAGCTCTTGGAGCAGAAGGTGTTGGCAGTGATGTTACCATGATTGTTGGAAATGGATACACCAAGGGACATGCTGCAATTACTCTTCAAATTTTAAGAGAAAGCGATAAGCTTAGAAAAGTATTTACAGAACTTTATGCATAGTTTCTTTTATGACAAAAGCTTGCAGATATGGAACTCATAGAGTGATTTCTCCTGCCGGTACACTTCCTCAACCGGCCTATAAGCTTGATAATACCATGAAAATATATGATAATGAGGTATTGATTGATGTTAAGACTCTTAATATTGATTCTGCATCTTATACTCAAATAAAAAAAGCTTGTAATTCTGATGCAGAAAAGATGAAGCAAATGATATTATCAATTGTAGAAGAAAGGGGAAAATTACAAAATCCTGTTACTGGTTCAGGAGGGATGCTAATCGGTACAGTTAAGGAGATAGGAAATGAATTTCCTGCAAACAGGCTTAAAGTGGGAGACAGGATTGCAACTCTTGTCTCTCTCTCTTTGACCCCTTTGAAGATTTATTCAATTGAAAAATTATCTTCTAATTCGGATCAAGTTGATGTTAAAGCAGAAGCTATTCTTTTTGAAAGTGGACTTTATGCAATATTACCTGACGATATTCCTGAGAAACTTGCCCTTGCAGCACTCGATGTGGCCGGAGCACCTGCTCAGGTGGACAGGCTCGTTACAGAAGGAGATATTGTATGTATTATTGGTGGAGGCGGCAAGTCGGGTATTCTTTGCTGTTATCAGGCCATGCAGAATGTAGGACCTTACGGTAAAGTGATAGTCGTTGAATATTCAAAAGAGAATGCTCAAAGAATCATTGACATGAATCTTGCTACTGATGTGATAATTGCTGATGCTACCAATGTTATGGATGTTTACAATAAGGTCATGGCTGTTACCGGAGGCAGGGGATGTGATGTTACTGTCAATAATGTCAATGTGCCTTCTACTGAGATGACTTCAATTCTTGTAACAAAGGGGCAGGGATATGTTTACTTTTTTTCAATGGCTACAAGTTTTACAAAAGCTGCATTGGGAGCTGAAGGAGTGGGAAAAGACATCAATCTTATTGTTGGCAATGGTTATGCAAAAGGACACGCCAATCTTACTCTCAATATTCTGAGAGAATCCAAACCAATACGTGAATTATTTGAAAAAATTTATACCTAATTATGGCAGTTGATAGAAGAAAAATTTTATTTCCGGAAGTTTCTGATGAACAGTGGAATGACTGGAAATGGCAAGTTAAGAACAGAATTGAGACTCTTGAAGATCTCAAAAAATATATTAAGTTGACAGCAGAAGAGGAGGAAGGTGTTAAGAAGTCGCTTGAGACTCTTAGAATGGCTATTACTCCTTATTATCTTTCACTGATTGATCCTGACAATCCTGATTGTCCAATCAGAAAGCAGGCAATTCCTACAGGAGCAGAGACATATCGCTCTGCAGCAGACCTTCTTGATCCTCTTCATGAAGACGAGGATTCTCCGGTGCCCGGTTTGACTCACAGATATCCTGACAGAGTTTTGCTTTTGATAACCGATATGTGTTCTATGTACTGTAGACACTGTACTCGTAGAAGGTTTGCCGGTCAAAAGGATGATGAGTCCCCTGCAAATAATATCGACAGGGCGATAGATTACATAGCAAGAACACCGCAAGTCAGGGATGTGCTATTGTCGGGAGGCGACGCTTTAATGGTTTCTGATGCTAAGCTTGAATCTATTATCAAAAGATTACGTGCTATTCCACATGTTGAAATTATAAGAATTGGCACTAGAACACCGGTTGTATGTCCTCAGAGAATTACTGACAAGCTTGTTGACATGCTTAAACAGTATCATCCAATATGGCTAAATACTCATTTTAATCATCCAAATGAGGTTACTCCGGAGTCAATAGCTGCATGCGAAAAGATGGCGAATGCCGGTATACCTCTTGGAAATCAATCTGTGTTGCTTAGAGGTGTGAATGATTGTGTCAATATAATGAAAAAGCTTGTTCATCTTCTTGTTAAGATGAGAGTCCGACCATATTACATATATCAGTGTGATCTCTCTATGGGACTCGAACACTTCAGAACTCCTGTTTCAAAAGGAATTGAGATTATTGAAGGGTTGAGAGGCCATACTTCAGGATATGCGGTTCCAACTTTTGTTGTAGATGCTCCCGGAGGAGGTGGAAAAATACCAGTTATGCCAAACTACTTGATTTCTCAATCTCCTGGCAAGGTTGTTTTGAGAAATTATGAGGGTGTAATAACAACTTATACAGAACCTGATAATTATGTAAATCAATGTCACTGTCCGGATTGTTTGAAAAATGAAGCTGTTGAAGGGGTTTCTGCCTTATTGAAAGGACAAAAGCTTTCTATTGAACCCGAACATCTTATTAGAAAGGAAAGGTCACATAAACATTAATAATCAAATGTCGCTTGTTCAGGTTGTTCTTAAATACAGGAGTCTGTCAATAGTGGGTATGGAGAAAAATACCGGTAAAACCGAGTGTTTTAATTACCTCGTCCGCAAATTGCCTGACGAATGTTTGAATATTGCTGTAACATCAATAGGTCTTGATGGTGAAAGAGTTGATTCAGTTACAGGAACAAAAAAACCTGAGATTATGCTCAGAAGAGGAATGTACTTTGCAACAAGCGAGAAATTATATAAAAAAAGAGAAATCCTGTCTGAGGTAGTTAATGTCAGTGAATCATCAGGATCCTTGGGCAGGACTATCACAGCGAAAGCATTGGCATCTGGCAAAGTTATGCTTGCAGGACCTCCGGCTACTGTGCACTTGAGAAAGTGGATGGAAGAAATGACAATAAAGTTTAAAACCAGAATGTGTATCATTGACGGTGCAATTTCGAGAATGAGTTTAGCTTCGCCTGCTGTTTCGGAAGCAATGATTTTGACAACCGGAGCTGCTTTATCAATGAATATTGACAGTCTCGTTCAGAAAACAAATCGTATGGTTGATCTGATAAAACTTCCTGTTACGCAGACTATCTCATATGAAAAGCTCAAAACAATCAGTAATGGTATCTGGGGAATTATTTGTGGGGGAGAATTGATAGATCTTAATATCTCATCTTCACTTGAAATAGAGAAGGTCGATACCGATTTACTGAACAAATTGGAAGCAATCTTTATTTCAGGTGCTTTAACTGACAAATTCCTAAAGATTTTGACAGATAGAATTGACGTAAGCAGTTTAGAACTTATTGTTAGAGATTTTTCAAGAATATTTGCCGATCACAGGACGCTTTTTAATTTTGAACGTAAAGGCGGAAAAATAAGAGTTCTTCAAAAGAGCAATCTTATAGCTGTATGTGTCAACCCTGTTTCACCAAACGGAGCTGTAATTAACTCGGAGAGATTATGTTCAGAGCTCTCAAAAGTAATAAAACTTCCTGTTTACGATATTATTAGAGAAGATTATGAAGCTTAGAACTTTTTTGGACTCACAATCGAGTTTTAGATTTTTTGTAGAGGGGCTGAATATCAGTTCCTCACATACACGTAATGTTTTGTTGGATACTCAATATCCAGAGACTCTTAAGGAGATAAAATCTACTTATCAGTCTCTCAAAACTTTTTATGACCAGTTTATCAAAGAGGGAAAATTTAAATATACAATTCTCCATGTTCAGGAAAAGCTTTCTGAAGTAAGAGATATTAGAGGATCTCTATTAAGGCTTGAAAGAGGAAATCTGTTGGATGATATAGAACTTTTTGAAATTAAATCGATTTCACTTATTTCAGAAGACATAAAGCACATATTTAATGAAACAGGCATAAATACCGAATATTTACATTTTTATGATCTGTCACCTATTGTAGAAATACTTGATCCCGAAGGTCACAGAATCAGTTCATTTTATGTTTATGATGCGTATTCTGAAGAGCTTGCCTTGATTCGAAAAGAATTAAAATCAAAGGAAGTATTTGATGAAGAGTTGTATTATAAAGCGTCCTTAATAGAAGAAAAAGTTAGAGAAAAATTATGTGCTGATCTAATTGAATATGTTGATTTGATTGGAGATTCACTTAAAACTCTTGCAAATTTGGATTTAATTATTGCCAAAGCTTTGCAGATAAAAGATTTAAATCTCTGTTTTCCTGATTATTCCAAAGGAGCTATCCATTATAAAGCTCTTGTTAATCCCGAAATTGAGGAGTATTTATCGAAAGAAGGAAAAGTATTTCAGCCTGTTGATATTACGATAGAGATTCAAAAACCACTATTGATTACAGGTTCCAACATGGGTGGAAAAAGCGTATCTCTCAAATCTCTTTTCACAGCTCAACTGTTATTTCAATTTTCTTTTGGAATACCTGCCAAAAATGCTTCTATTTCATATGTCGACAATCTTTTCCTGATAACGGGAGACAATCAAAGTATTTCTAAAGGATTATCCTCTTTTGCCGCAGAGATGATTGCCATTGATTCTGTTATTAAAGAAGTGGTTTCAGGGAAAAAAATACTTGCACTGATAGATGAGCCTGCAGGGACTACAAATCCTACAGAAGGTACGGCTTTGGTCTCTGCATTGTTAAAAAGATTGTCAGGTCAATGCTCATATGTTGTCATAACAACTCATTATAATATTGATAATAGTGAGTGCATTCGGTTACGTGTTAAGGGCTATATAGATGGCAAAATGGACTATTCTTTGATTCCTGTAAATGTAATAGAGGCCCCAAGAGAGGCTGTTAATATAGCCAGATCACTTAATGTTGATGATATATGGATAAATGAAGCTGAATTAATTGTTAATCAAAAAAATAAATATGCAAAGTAAATTAGGATTAAATTTCAAAAGGGTAGAATATGCTCGGCAAATTGCCAAATCCATAGCAGATGATGTGCAAAATTTTGTATCAAACTACACAACTATTGCTGTGGAAAGGACATTATGTCGGCTATTAGGTATTGATGGTGTTGATTCAAATCAAGTGCCTTTACCAAATGTTGTAACCGATGAACTGAAATCAAAGGGTGTTTTATCTCATGGTGCAGTCTTCTATATTGCAAACGCAATGGTAAACACTTCCTTAAATCCTCAGGAAATCGCAGAAAGAATAGCTGATGGAACTCTTGACATAACAAAATTAAATGTTGTGTCTTACGAAGAGAGAATGAAAGCTATAGAGCCATTAATCAAAGCAAGTATAGAAAAAATCAAATCAAACAGAGCTAAAAGAGAGCAATATATTCAAACTTTGGGAGAAGGCAGCAAACCTTATCTTTATGTAATAGTTGCAACGGGAAACATATATGAGGATGTTGTTCAAGCAGAGGCTGCCGCCCGCCAAGGGGCGGACATTATTGCCGTAATTAGAACTACAGGACAGTCATTATTGGATTATGTTCCTTATGGAGCCACAACTGAAGGTTTTGGAGGGACGTATGCCACTCAGGAAAATTTCAGGATAATGCGTAAAGCTTTGGATAAAGTGGGAGAGGAGATAGGAAGGTATATCAGATTATGCAATTACTGTTCAGGCCTCTGTATGCCTGAAATTGCCGTCATGGGTGCTTTTGAAGGGCTTGATGTAATGTTAAATGATGCGCTTTATGGAATTCTATTTAGAGATATTAATATGCAGCGCACTTTGATTGACCAATACTTTTCAAGAGCCATAAACGGATTTGCAGGAGTGATAATTAACACTGGTGAAGATAATTATCTTACTACAGCTGATGCATATGAAGAGGCACATACAGTCCTTGCTTCGGATTTTATAAATGAACAGTTAGCATCATTGGCCGGAATACCTGAGGAGCAGATGGGTTTGGGACACGCTTTTGAAATGGATCCTGAACTTACAAATGGTTTTCTTTATGAGCTTGCTCAGGCACAAATGACTAGGGAAATATTTCCAAATGCTCCATTGAAATATATGCCACCTACTAAATATATGACGGGGAATATTTTTAAGGGACACGTCCAAGATGCCCTTTTTAATATTATTGGAATATGGACTCATCAGGGCATTCAACTTCTTGGCATGTTGACGGAAGCTATTCATACACCGTTTATGTCGGATAGGTATCTTTCTATAGAAAATGCCAAATATATATTTAACAATATGAGAAATATAGGTGATGAAATTATTTTCAAGGAGGGTGGAATAGTGAGAAACAGAGCTAATCAGGTGCTTGAAGGAGCTATCTCTCTGCTAGAAAGTATTGATCATGAAGGATTATTTTCTGCTTTGGAAAAAGGTATCTTTGCCGATGTCAAAAGACCTAGAAATGGAGGCAAAGGTCTTGATGGCGTAGTAGAAAAAGGGCATAATTATATAAATCCGTTTATTGAAATCATGAAAGGAGGAAAGAGATAATGAGTAGTGGACTATATTCAATGCAAACAAAGGATTTTGACAAGACTCTTGACTTGTCAAAGGTAAAACCTTATGGTGATACAATTAATGATGGCAAAGTTCAACTCAGTTTCACCTTGCCGGTACCATCAGGACCTGAAGCGGTTGAGGCCGCTAAACAATTGCTAAAGCAAATGGGATTTGAAAATCCTCAAGTTGTTTTTTACAAGGAACTTACACCTGGATTTACTTTTTTCAATTGTTACGGTTCCACTGTTCATACTGTTAATTACTCTGATATTCATGTGCCTAAGGTTGAATCTCAAGTTATGAGTATGGAGGAGACAGACGGATTTATTAGGGAGAATATTGGCAGACCATTAGTAGTTATAGGTGCCAGTACCGGTACTGATGCTCATACTGTTGGAATTGACGCTATAATGAATATGAAAGGTTATGCAGGTCATTATGGACTTGAAAGATATGAAATGATAGAGGCGCATAATTTAGGTTCTCAAGTACCAAATGAGGAATTTGTAGCCAAGGCTATAGAACTTAAAGCAGATGTTTTACTTGTATCTCAGACAGTAACTTCTAAGGATGTCCACATAAAGAATATGGTAGAACTTGTTGAGTTGCTTGAAGCAGAAGGTATCAGAGATAAGGTAATTCTTATTTGTGGAGGACCGCGCATAACTCATGAGCTTGCACAGGAGCTTGGCTACGACGCTGGTTTCGGAATGAATTCCTATGCCGATGATGTTGCATCATTTATTGCTCAGGAATTTGTTAGAAGAAATAATAAAGTTAATAATTATCAAAAATAGAGTCTATGGATAAAAATACTATTAGAGAGGTAATTGCCAAAAGAGCAGCTCTCGAACTGAAAGATGGATATGTTGTTAATCTAGGTATTGGGCTTCCTACATTAATTCCAAACTATTTACCTGCCGGTGTAAGTGTTATTTTACAATCTGAAAACGGTTTGCTTGGTATGGGACCTGAACCTGAGCCGGGTAAAGAAGATGATAACTATACTAATGCCGGTGGTGGTTATATTACTTATACCAAAGGAGCATCATGTTTTGACTCTTCACTCTCTTTTGCAATTATAAGGGGTGGACATGTAGATGTAACCATTCTTGGTGCTCTTGAAGTTGATGAGCATGGAAATCTTGCAAACTGGATGATTCCAGGCAAAAAAAGTCCGGGTATGGGAGGTGCAATGGATCTAATTACTGGAGCAAAAAGAGTGATAGTTGCGATGGAGCACACCGCAAAAGGATCTCCAAAAATTCTTGAAAGGTGTACTTTGCCATTAACTGCAGCCGGCAAAGTAAATATGATTATTACCGAGATGGGAGTTATGCATATTTTACCTGAAGGCAAAATATTATTGACAGAGATAAATCCCGAATTTTCTGTTGAAGATGTTCAGCAAGCGACAGAAGCAAAATTGATTATTTCAGATAACCTAATAAAAATGCAAGTTTAATTATGAAAAGAGTATTTATTGTTGCTGCGAAAAGGACAGCTATAGGCAAGTTCATGGGTTCGCTTGCTCCTTTTAATCCGGGGGAATTGGGCGCTATTGTTATAAAGGAGTTGCTTAACGAAACTAAAATTGATCCTGCAGTTATTGACACTGTTATTGTTGGCAATGTTCTTTCTGCCGGTCAAATGCAAGGTGTTGCAAGACAGGTTTCAATTAAGGGAGGTGTTCCTTATGAAGTTCCTGCTTATTCTATTAACATGGTATGTGGCTCTGGGATGAAAGCAGTCATGAACGGATATGCCGGTATTATATCAGGTGCTGCAGATGTTGTTATTGCTGGTGGCACTGAATCAATGACGAATGCAGGTTTTATTCTTCAAAGCTCATTAAGGAGTGGTGTCAAAATGGGAGACCTCAAAGTTATTGACCATATGGTGTATGATGGTTTAACTGATGCATTCAATAACTATCATATGGGTATAACAGCTGAAAATATTGCTGAAAGATTGGGAATTTCACGAGAGGAACAAGATGTATTTGCTTATGCCTCACAGCAAAAAGCAATTAAAGCAGTAGATTCCGGAGCTTTTACAAATGAAATTGTACCTGTAAAAATTGAGTCCAAGAATGGAACAGTTATTTTCGATAAGGATGAATTTCCAAATAGAGCCAGTACTCCTGAAAAACTGGCAGCCCTAAAACCAGCCTTTAAAAAGGATGGTACTGTTACTGCCGGAAACTCTTCCGGCATTAATGACGGTGCTTCTTTTGTCATGCTGATGAGCGAAGACGCAGTTGCAAAATATGGAATGACACCACTATGCGAACTTGTTGCAGTAGGGCAGGGAGGTGTTGACCCTAAAGAAATGGGACTTGGACCAATTCCAGCGATAAGAAAAGCTCTTAAAAATGCATCAATGAAAATCGAGGATATAGATCGTATTGAGTTGAATGAAGCTTTTGCCGCGCAGTCACTTGGCGTCATCAAAGGATTGATTGAGGAGTATAATGTCACAAGAGAGTGGATTGACGAAAGAACAAATCTTAATGGAGGAGCAATAGCTCTAGGTCATCCTATAGGAGCTTCAGGAAATAGAATAATAGTTACGATGATTCACGGATTGATTGCCACTGGCAAAAATATCGGTCTCGCATCACTTTGTATTGGAGGTGGTATGGGTACTGCTGTAATTGTTAAAAGAGTATAATATCATTTCGACCAAAGAGACTGCATTAAGGTATATTTAATATCAATTGCAGTCTCTTTGCAAAATTCAGCTATTCAATATTTAGGTAATCTAAAAAAGATTTTCTACAGATTTACATATAGTACCAGTATCACCATTATTATCAATAATCAAGTTGGGTTTTGCCATAACATAATCATGTGTTGATTTAAATTTATTTTCACCTCCACCTGTTATATTCAGCATTATTACCTTGTCTTTTGAAACTTTACCTGATTTAATGCTCTTTATCAAGCCTGCCAAGGCAATTCCCGAAGCATGATAAATGTCTATACCCTCTGTTTCCTTAAATAAATCACAGGCAATTTCAGATTCTTCGTTAGTGGCAATTTCTATATCGCCATTTGTGTCTTGGAGAGCGTCAAACAAACCTCCAGTTATAGAATAAGGAGGTCTTCTGTTAGATAATACTTTAGCTTTTATTTGAAGTGCTTTTTTTCGGGCTTCATTATCGTCGAATGGGAGCAATTCTCTGCTTCTAACTTTCCAAGCATCATACATTGGAGTAAAAGGAAAATTTTGAGAAGGTATCAAAATCATTTTATGATTTCCGAATCTTCCATCTTCAATAAGTCTTAAATTGGCTTCCCATACTGCAATAGTACCTGTTCCACTTCCAATAGCCTGAAAATAATAATCAGGGATTTGTCCTATTGTATTTACAGCAGAAAGTAATGTCGTTGCCATTCCGTCTCTTCGAGCCACATTTTTTGCACCACCTTCTTCAAAAAACATTGGAGATTTACAAATTTTGTTTGAGAGATCGATGGCATCAAAATAATCTGTCTGAGAAGGTGTACAGACAATTTTAACACATTTGTTTAGGGGCTTTTCGAACCACAATGCGTCCAAATTATCTTCAGGAATAACTACTACTAATGGAATTTTATTGTCAGAACAGACTTTTGCAAAGGCTCTTGCCGTATTACCGGCTGAAGCAACTACCATGATTTTATCATTATCCGGATGGAATCGGGCACAAACAGAATATGCCTCGGTTTCCTTAAAGGAACATGTAGTCATATTTGCACCTATTTCAGGCCAATAGCCGCTGAAACTGATAAAAAGATTGTCTAATCCCAGTCTATTAGCAAGTCTTTTGCTACGATAAGTTATAGTCGAAGCAGAATTTTCAAGCGTTCTACATATTGGAAGCCATGAGGCATATCTATAAAAACCGTTATCATTATTATCCAATTCAAACTTTTTATTGGGATAGACAGATCTAAGAAGAGAAGGAGTAGGAGATTCAGGATCTGACAGGACCCATCCTGCGTCATCGAAAACTCTTCCTGTAGAGATATTCATTAATTTGTAGTTATTCATTAATGTGATTAATTATGTATGTGTTTATTAAATTAAATGTTCAGAAACAACTTGTGCAATATCTGCAGTTCTTTTGCTGTTAACAGGTGAAAATGTTTTAAGACATAGAGGACATGCAGTAACCAATGTGTCAGGGTTGTTTGTATAAAGCATTGAAAGCGAATGTTCTGTAATCCTCTTTCTTCTTTCAAACGGCATTGTAAGAGTGCCAATACTCCCGCCACAGCAGATACTTTCACCTTTTTCTTCAGGAGAGTCCTTAAGAATGCCAATTGAGGAAAGTAATTCCCTCGGTTCATCATATATGTTAGACCCTCTTCCAAGTTCGCATGGATCGTGAAATACAAAACTTTCATTAACTCTGTCAACCTTAATCTTTCCGCTATTAAGCAAATCATTGATATACAATGAGTGATGAGCAATTTCTATACCTTGAAGATTGTACTCCTCTCTAAATACTTTATAACAGATAGGACATGAAAGAAGAAGAGTTGTACAACCCGAGTTCAAAATTATATCTTTATTCTTGTCAATTAGTTGACTTGCACCTTTAAAATCACCTGAAAGCATAAGTGGTCTGCCACAACATATTGAACCGTCAGCATCCATAAAATTGTATTCAATTCCGGCCTTTTTCAGAATTTTGAAAAGTGACAGATAGATTGCGGGAGCAAGGTGAGTCATACATCCTGCGTAATAAAGAATCTTCTCTTGATTACGTTTTATATTTTGTATAGGCAAATAGGAAAAATCATGATCCCCTGTATCATTGAAAGTTTGCCTGTAAAGCAGTTTCAACTGTGTAGAATTAATTCCTACAGGGCATACTTCTACACATTTATTACACATAAGGCATTTTTCAGCCCCTTCCAGTGCATTCTCTCTCTTTCGCAATAATCTTATTGTATAGACTGTAGAAAATTTAATATCTCCGAGATTTACACCCATTGGACAGGCATCAATACAGATTCCGCATCTCGAGCAGGAGTAAATTTCTGCCTCTGCATAACCATTTCTGAAACTGGTTGCCTTAATTCCAGCATTTCTCAAAAAAATCAATAAAATTTCTGTCGGGATATGCATATATCTTGAAAACGGGAGTGCAAAAAGAAAAACCCCCAGGGCTATTGAATAACCCCACCAAATAGGTAATGCATTATCGGGATTTGCAACAAATCCGTGAACAAGATAATTTATTGATTTTGTCAGAAAACTTCCACCGCTTATATCTGCGGTAAAGCTTTCAGCTAAAAGTCGTAAGGGAAAAATAGCCCAAAGTGAGTAAAGAGCAAAAGTATCACCTATTTTAAGTTTGGTTGTTCTTCTCATTCCTAAAACCCGTGATCTGAAACGCTTGAAAATTGCAAGAGCAATGCCTGACAATACCATCAGAAGAAAAAGGTCCATAAGAAAGAAGAAGAAAGCGCCTCTAAGAGTTTGTTGGGTCTCCATGACAAAATACCTGAAAAAAACCGGATAATAGAGTATTCCGTTTCGTTGTGGAGTATAAAGTATAACTTCTATATGACCAACTACAATGAGCATAAACCATCCGAAAGCAATGCTGAAATGCATATATCCGAGTAATGGATTTCTTTTGAATATTTTTATATGCAACAGACAATCTTCAATGACATCTTTGATGGTTTTAAAAAGTTGCTTTGGCTTAAGAGATTTTAGCAGAGAGATTCGTTCTTCATTAGTAAGGGATATAATAATTCTGGCTGTTCCTACAAGAAGATACAGAATAATAAAAACCATTCCAAGCGTAAAGGGGAGTACAAAAGGGTCATATCCGAACAAAAATCTCTCCTTCATTGCAGTTCCTCCTTATAAACCTTAAGAATGTTTCTTATTAAATTTCTCGTGTTTATGCCTCTTGGACAAATAATATTACATTTTCCACAAAGCATGCATCCCTTGAGCAATACTAAAGCACTTTTTTCCTGTCCGTCTTGCATCATTTCAACTGCTCTTCTAAGACTCACATCTGCAAAATTGCCTCCGCTGCATGTAGCGGTACATAATCCACAAGCCATACACTTGCGAAATCCAGATTCTAATAAGACAATTCTTGTAAATTTGTCATTATCCCGTTTATCAAGGTCAATTCTTGAACTTGGAGATATCGAATATCCAAAATTAATCATATCAATTTATTCAGATAGATATTTATGTACAGCCAAAGCTGCTGATCGGGCTTCATTTAATGTTTCAGGAATTGTTTTAGGACCTGTTACTGTTCCGGCAAAAAATATTCCTTTTATTTTGCTTTTAATACTGTTTATAGTAGGATCGTGCTGAACAAAAAAACCGTCTTCGGCTATATCTAATCCCAAAATATCGGCTAATTGATCATTATCCGGATTTTTGGACATGCCACTCATCAAAACAAGCAAATCGAGAGTGACTTTTAATGGCCTGGATATTAAAGTGTCTTCGGCCTTTATTAATAATTCTCCATTCACATTCTCGGCAACTTCTGAAACTCTGCCTCTGATAAATCGGATGCCATATTTGTTTTGGGCTTTGAGATAAAGGTCTTCATAACCTCTGCCAAACATCCTTAAATCCATGTAAAAACAGTAGATTTCAGCATCGGGATTTGCTTCCTTAAATTCGCATGCTTGCTTGACAGCTGTCACACAGCAAACTTTGGAACAGTGCCTGTTGGAAATTTTTTCATCTCTTGACCCCACACAGTGTACGAATCCTACTCTTTTTGATTGTAATATCTCTCTTGAATGGTTTTTAAAGCTTGCTTCTAGATCGGCATTTGTAATGACTCTATTATATATACCATATCCATATTCTTCTTTTTTCTCTGCAGGGAAAAGTTTAAAACCTGTAGCCACAACAACCGAATGTACATGAAGCTCCGTATTGTCGGAAAGTCTAACATCAAAAAAGCCATTTGTCAATTTAACTGAAATTACTTCAGCTTCATTAAATACAACTGCTTTTTTGGATGGAGTAATAAGTCTTTCAAGAGTTTCAGAGGCTGATATACTTTCAGGGAAAAGTCTGTCCCATTTTCTCAAATGTCCTCCTATTTCAGTGTCTTTTTCAACAATGAAAACTTTATAACCAAGCATAAGAAGCGTATTAGCACACTCAAGCCCGGCTGGTCCACCTCCGATAATTAAAACCTCCTTACTCATTACAATAGATATTTATCTGTTTTACTGTATTTGATTCCAATTGTGTCCAAAAGAGGTTCTACATCAATTTGATGCATCTGCAACCCGAGATACCATGGATCATATCCAAGTACCAATCCTGCTACTTCTTCATAAGTAAATACCGGAATTCCCTGACCATCCTTTCCATAAGTCTTGCCTTCCATCTCCTTAATGACATATTGCCATCTGTCAAGAAAATAAGGACATCCGGGGCAGTTAGTGATTATCATGTCGGGGTGAAACGGCTCCATTGATTCAAATTTTTTGTATGTATTTGCTAAAGAATATCCACGATTAGCTCTGACCATGTATTGTCTGAATCCAAAACCGCAGCAATGTCTTCTTTCTGGATAATCCACAATTTCACCTCCCCATGACTCGATCATTCCTGTAAGTACATATGGATATTCAGCGCCACCTACACCTTTTGAGGGAAACATTTTAGAATAGTGACATCCAATATGCTCCACAACTTTCAGTGGCTTTCCTGTATCTTTGTTTACAAGTTTATACTTGGCTTGAGAAGCAATTTTGTCTCTAAGCTTATAGATAACGTCGCTTGCATGGGCAAGATATTCAGGTTTATTAAATTCTCTTCGTGTAGTTTTCCAAAGATTATCTTTGATTTTAGCTTCTAATTCCGGATAATGATACCAAGTATCGAGAATTTCTGTATACAAACCGAAAGAGGTTATACATGATGCAACATAGTTTTTATAGCCAGCTTCGCTCATCAGTGCAAACTGTCTTGCAACAATCGTCATCACTGTCTCTTGAGGAATAGTATCACTGTGATAAGCTATACCTCCACAAGTTGTATGGTGTTCTGTCTCATAAAAATCCAAATTTAGACGATCTCTGACTATCTCTAAAAAAAGTTTTTCGGAGGCAGGAAAAAAATTCTGTCGAATGCAGCTTCTAACATAAAAATAGTGATCATCAGGTATCTCCTTTTGATAATCACTCCAAATTTTCTTTTTTCCGTTTATTATCATTTATGGTGTTCTATTTCAATAGTAGTTTCAATATAATTAAGATATTCTTCTTTGGTCATTCCAAGCTCTTGAGCTTTAGAAAGAGAATACTTTTCAATTGTATCCATCCTCTCTGTAGCTCCTGTCATGTCAAAAATTCTCTTAAGCTCCTGCAGATCTTCATCAGGTATTTTGCGTAGAATGCCTGGCCCTTGACCGTCAAGATTAGAACCAACCTTTTTATGTAAAGCATCCAAATTGTTTTCTATCCATTTACCCACAGGACCGTATTCAGGATGATCCTTATACTTGAATGTTCTTGGATAAACGCAATAACCGTAATTTAATATGTTGTTGTTCAGTGCTAAAGATAGAGCATACTGTTGTCTTCCCTTTTCGGAATTAATAAATAGTCCTGTATCCATAGAAAGTGTCCTGAGAGCCATGATTATAAGTCCTGGAGCGTTCTTTCTTGGACATCTTGTCACACAGGACATACATTCTCCACAATACCATATAGTATCGCTCTTCAAGAGTTTTTCAATCTCTTCTTCATTTTTAGACTGAACCGTGTCTGTGATAATTCTTGGATCATATTTGTAAAATTCTGCTGCTGGACATATCGCAGTGCAAGTACCGCAGTTAATACAGGCATTCAACCCTTCCAAAAAACGATAATCTTTATTTAACTTGTCTAGTAATTTTCCCATTTTATCTGATTTTTCTTAATAACCATGTTATCGAGCATTTTTTCTGCAACTCTAATAAATGTGTAAAGATCCTCAAGAGGAATATCCCGTATAATCATGTTTGTTGCCTCCATGGCTATTTTAGTAACAGCATCCTTTATCTTAAGCCCTTCATCTGTAATGTTAATAAGGTTGAGCCTTCTATCCTGTTTGTCCTGTGACCTTATAACATAATTCTTTTTTTCAAGAGCGTCTATAAGCTTTGTAACAGAATTTTTGTCTTTTTGGATTTTATCTGCAATTTCCTGCTGAGACTGAACACCGTCATCCCAAAGTGTATCCAGAACTAAAAACTGTTCAGGAGTGATATCAAATCCATTATCCTGAAAAATGGTACTGAGATATAGTTTAAATCTGCAGTGCACCAAATTAAGGAAAACTCCAACTTTTTTATTTAGTATCATGTACTATAGTATAAGAGTTTACTATTGCAAATATAACAGAAATTTGATTAATTTGTCTATATGAACATATTTATTACAATAGCACTTTTATTATTGGTTATTATTACCATTCTGGCGATTATTTTGCTTGTCAGAAGTGAAGCACTCCTTTCTCTTAGGAATAGCATTGAAAAGTTGGAAACCACTTTATCTGATGAAATTAGATATTTAAGGGAAGAAAATTCACGTTCACTCAGAGAGAACAGAGATGAACTGAACAACGCTTTAAAAATATTTTCTACATCCATTGGAGATGGCATGAAAAACTTTCAGGATGCTTCTGAAAGGGGTATGAACATGCTCTCTGATATTCAAAAAGAGAAACTTTCTCAGATTGAAAATCGTCAGAACGAAATGATTAAGAATACTGAAGAGAAACTTGAAAAGATAAGAAGTGTCGTTGAGGAAAAGCTTGAAAAAACTTTAAGTGAAAGACTTGGACAGAGTTTTGAAACTGTTGGAAAGCAGCTCATAGAAGTTCAGAAAGGGCTGGGAGAGATGCAGGCACTTGCTCAGGACGTTGGAGGCCTTAAAAAAGTTTTGAGCAACGTAAAAATGAGAGGCGGGATAGGAGAAGTTCAGCTATCCATGCTCCTTGAGCAGATACTTGCTCCTGACCAATATGAGCCCAATGTCAAGACAAAGCATGATGGCAAAGAGTTTGTTGAATTCGCCATTAAATTACCAGGAAAAGATGATATGATTCAAAATATCTGGTTGCCTGTGGATGCCAAGTTCCCAAGTGAAGCCTATGAGCAACTGCAAGATGCATATGAAGCAAATGATCTTGTACGCATTGAATCAGAACAGAAAAATCTTGAGAATGTTATAAAAAAGATGGCCAGGGATATCTTTGAAAAGTATATTGACCCTCCATACACTACAGATTTTGCAATAATGTTTTTACCTTTTGAGGGCATTTATGCAGAGGCAGTTAGAAAAGCCTCGTTACTCGAAGAAATACAGAGAAAATTCAAGGTTATTGTGACCGGCCCTACTACTTTAGCAGCCATATTAAACAGTCTGCAGATGGGATTCAGAACACTTGCTATAGAAAAGAGGAGTAGTGAAGTATGGAGAATTCTTGGAGCAGTTAAGACCGAGTTTGATACATTTGGCGGTCTTCTCCAAAAAGCGCAGAAAAATATTCAGGGAGGGCTCGATGATATCGACAAACTAGTAGGAACAAGAACAAATGTCATAAGACGCAAATTAAAAGAAGTCGAAGCTCTTGATGAAGCAATCACAAAAGAAATTTTGGGAGAGGGGGATAAATCTCAATCGGATGACTTATGACACGTATTCATCCCAGCTTTTGATACGTATATCTTCGAGGGAAAGTGTGCAGAATGCATTGATAAATGCTGCAGCAAGTCTTGCATTTGTTATTAGTGGTATATTATAGTCAACAGCAGCTCTTCTTATCTTATATCCATTTTCCAGTTCTATTTGTGATAAATTTTTAGGAATATTTATAACAAGCTCGACCTGTTTATTTTGGATCATTTTAATAGCTTGAGGTTCTTTACCGGTCTCACTCGGCCAATAAACGTGTGTGGCATTAACATGACTGTCAGTAAGGAACTTATATGTTCCTCCTGTAGCAAATAAATTGTATCCTTTATCAGCCAATAACTTTGCGACAGATAATAAATCTGCCTTTTGTTTAGGATCTCCCGATGAGATAAGAATATTTTTTTTAGGTACTCTGTAACCTACCGAAATCATGGCCTTAAGAATAGCCTCATTAGTGTCATCACCCAGACAGCCAACCTCACCCGTTGAGGCCATATCAACTCCGAGCACCGGATCAGCTTTCTGAAGTCGTGAAAAAGAGAACTGTGATGCTTTAATACCTACATAATCCAAGTCAAAGGCACTCTTGTGCGGTGGTAGAACTTTTTCTCCTATCATAATCCTGGTAGCTAAATCAATAAAGTTAATTTTAAGAACCTTTGATACAAATGGAAAACTTCTTGACGCTCTCAGATTACACTCAATTACCTTAATATCATTTTCTTTTGCCAGAAACTGGATATTGAAAGGCCCCGAAATTTGAAGCTCTTCTGCAATTTTCTTTGCAATTTTTTTTATTCTTCTAAAAGTCTCTACATATAGTTTTTGTGGAGGAAACTGTATTGTAGCATCTCCCGAATGTACGCCGGCAAATTCTATATGTTCGGATATAGCATAGGCTATTACATCCCCTTTATCAGCGACAGCATCACATTCTATCTCCTTGGCATTCTGAATAAACTCAGAAACTACAACAGGATGTCTTTTGGAAACATTTGCAGCAAGTTGCAGAAATTGTTCAAGTTCATTGTTGTTCGAACAAACATTCATAGCTGCGCCTGAGAGAACGTAAGATGGACGAACAAGAACTGGATATCCAACTTCATCCACAAACTCCTTTACTTCATCAAGAGTTGAAAGCTCTTTCCATCTCGGTTGATCAATCTGAAGCCGGTCAAGCATTGAAGAAAATTTATGTCTATCTTCGGCATTATCTATACTTTCAGCACTTGTTCCCAATAATTTAACACCGGACCTGTCAAGTTTCAGAGCCAGGTTATTTGGTATCTGTCCCCCAACGGATACAATTATTCCATAAGGATTCTCAAGCTCATAAATGTCCATGACCCTTTCAAAAGTAAGTTCGTCAAAGTAAAGACGGTCACACATATCATAATCTGTAGAAACAGTTTCAGGATTATAATTAATCATGACACCTCGCCATCCTCTGTTACGGATTGTTTGAAGGGCATTGACACTACACCAGTCGAATTCAACTGAGCTACCTATACGGTAGGCTCCAGAACCAAGAACTATAATAGACTTATGATCACCAAGATATTTGATATCATTATAAGTTCCGTTATAAGTGAGATATAGATAATTAGTCTGTGCAGGATATTCGGCTGCAAGGGTATCTATTTGTTTAACAACAGGAACAATACCATTCTGTTTGCGAAATTGTCTTACGCGGGCAGATGCTTCATCAACGTCAATTTTATCCTTGAAGATCAATCTGCCAATTTGGAAATCAGAAAATCCCTCTTTTTTCGCTTTTCGTAAAAGCTCAATATTCAGATCTTCAATATTATCAACTTCTGAGACTTGCTGTGACGTCAAAAAGATATTATAAAGCTTATCGATAAACCACTTGTCAATCTTTGTATATTCATGAATTTGATCAACTGTGTAGCCCTCATTAAAAGCTTTGGAAATGACAAAAATTCTATTATCTGTCGGGGCACTGAGAGAATGTTCTATATTTTCAACTTTAATTTCTCTGTTTGCCACAAAGCCGTGAGCTCCCTGACCTATCATCCTGAGGCCTTTTTGAATTGCTTCTTCAAAACTTCTGCCTATTGCCATAACCTCACCGACACTTTTCATACTTGAGCCAATCTCTCTCGATACTCCTTGAAATTTGGAGAGATCCCATCTTGGAATTTTGCAAACGATATAATCAAGAGCAGGTTCAAAAAATGCAGGAGTACTCTTGGTTACAGAGTTTTTCAATTCAAAAAGGCCATATCCGAGACCAAGTTTTGCAGCTACAAATGCAAGGGGATAACCTGTTGCTTTAGAAGCTAAAGCAGACGATCTGCTCAATCTTGCATTTACCTCAATTACCCTATAATCTTCTGATTTAGGATCAAAAGCATACTGAACATTACATTCACCTATAATACCAATGTGTCTGACTATTCTTATGGATAATTCTCTCAAAAGATGATATTCTCGATTTGTTAGAGTCTGAGATGGCGCCACAACAATACTTTCCCCTGTGTGAATCCCAAGAGGGTCAAAATTTTCCATATTACAGACAGTTATACAGTTATCATACCTGTCTCTCACAACCTCATATTCAATTTCCTTCCAGCCCTTGAGAGACTTTTCTATTAAAACTTGAGGAGAATATGAAAATGCCTTTTTTGCAAGTACAACCAGTTCTTCTTCATTGTCACAAAAACCGCTTCCAAGCCCACCTAATGCATAGGCAGCTCTTAATATTACAGGATATCCTAAATTTTTGGCCGCCGAAACTGCATCATCAAGATTCTCTACTGCCTGACTGCTTATCGTTTTGACAGATATCTCTTCCAATCTTTCTTTAAACAACTCTCTGTCTTCAGTATCTATTATTGCTTGAACAGGTGTGCCAAGAACTTTTAGATTATATTTTTCAAAAACACCTGATTTGTGTAGTTGCACACCACAATTTAAAGCTGTTTGTCCGCCGAATGCAAGTAAAATTCCATCAGGTTTCTCTTTCTTTATCACTTCCTCAACAAAATAAGGAGTTACCGGTAAAAAATATATTTTATCAGCTACTCCTTCAGATGTTTGAACCGTTGCTATATTTGGATTTATAAGGACTGTGGCAATACCTTCTTCCTTTAAAGCTTTAAGTGCCTGGGAGCCTGAATAGTCAAATTCTCCGGCTTCTCCAATTTTGAGAGCTCCGGAACCAAGAAGAAGTACCTTCTTAAGATTATTTTCCATTATTAGAGTAGTTTAATAAAGTCGTCAAATAGGAATTCAGTATCTGTAGGACCACTTGAGGCCTCGGGATGAAATTGACAAGAAAAAAACGGTTTAAATTTATGCTTTATCCCTTCATTTGAATTATCGTTCATATTAATAAAGAGAGGTTCCCAATTTGTGCCGAGCGTTGAATTATCAACGGCAAATCCATGGTTTTGAGATGTTATGAAGCATCGGTCAGAATTAACCAATCTTACTGGTTGATTGTGGCTCCTATGACCATATTTCATTTTGTATGTTTTAGCTCCACCGGCTTTAGCCATTAATTGATTCCCCATACAAATTCCAAAAATTGGCTTATCCATTTCAAATGCCTTGGCGATATTATCGACAGCTGTTGTACAAAATTCCGGATTACCAGGACCATTTGAAATAAATAGACCATCATAATCAATAGTATGAAAGTTAAAATTCCATGGGACTCTGATTATTTCAACACCTCTTCTCAAAAGGCACCGTATGATGTTGTGCTTTACTCCACAATCTACAAGAACAACCTTCTTAGAACCAGAACCATAATGAATAACTTCTTTACAACTTACAATATCAACCTGATTGATTGTGTTGGGATCAGTGTAGCCTTCCAAAGAGGTGCCTTCTGGGATAATTTTACCAAGTAGCGATCCTTCTTCCCTTAAAATTTTAGTGAGTTCTCTTGTATCAACGCCATAAATGCCTGTAATATTGTTCTCTTTAAGCCATTTATCAAGACTTTTGGCAGCATTCCAATGACTGTAATTGAATGAATAGTCAGAAATAATTAATCCTCTTACATGGATTTTCTCAGATTCAAACAAGGTAGAAATATTGTTAATTACAGTATCTTCCGGAACACCATAGTTTCCTACAAGAGGAAAAGTAACACAAAGTATCTGTCCTGAATAGGAAGGATCAGTAAGACTTTCGGGATAACCAACCATGGCTGTAGAAAAAACGACCTCACCATCAATGGCTTGGTCGTTTCCAAATGAGTAACCGACAAATTCAACCCCGGATTCGAGATATAGCTTTGCAACTCTATTGTCTCCCATTATTTTTCCGATTAAAATTGTTAAAATCGGGCAAAGGTAATGAAAAAGGGGGAGTAGTTAAAAAATATGCTACATGCTCCGTGCAAAAATTATCCAAAGTTCAGCCTTGAGCTCTGACCACCTTCTCATTGCAGCAGCTGCAAAATTGTTCGTGAATTCTGTCAACATTTTTTTTGCTTCTTCAGGCTTACCGTTATTAATTAATTTTGTTGCAGCAGTTTCAATATTTGCAGCATCCCTGAACATTGCATTTTCCAAAGACATAAGCTGAGGTTCTATGATTTTTCGTGTTTTATCCCAGTTTATTGTTGCTATTCTGTTTGTTTCTCTGAAAGTCCAAATAGCAGCATCTTCTCTATATCGATGTTGCCCACAAACAGAATAACTTTTAGGCAATGTTGTTGTACCAGAGTATATAGGAATCCTTGGACTCTGAGCCGGATTGTCAAAGGCAAAATAGGCCACACCTCCAACCTCATCAGGTAACCAGTCTCTTAGTTGAATGACGTGAGAATAAGAACATTGAATGACAGCAATAGTCCTGTTTCTTTCTGTAACTCCAGGCTTCAAAGAATTTAACAAAGCTCTCATATCGTTAGTCATAAAGGTTGAAACAGGTCTTACGGTATCTTGATACTCTCCCCTTACTGCATCTTTACGTGGCACAACTACAAAAAGATTTGCTGTCTGATCAAATCGTGTACCGTCATAAGTTTGCCGATACATTGCCAAAATATCTCTAACATCTACTTTTTTGTCTGGTTTGACTGAAAATGGCAACTCTTCTGCATCATACTGAAGGTTTAAAGATGGAGCGAGAGTACTTAAAACAAAATATTCTCTAACAGAAAATGGTTTTTTCCCATTATTGATTTTCCAAAACACAAAATCTCCCTTCCCGTCCCAAAGACCAAGTTTTATAATTCTTTCCTTAATGTCTGAACTGTACATAAAATTGCGAGGATCGTAAAAATTGACTTTAGAAATTCTTGGAATGTTAGCAGATATACCAACATGATCGTCAGGTAGTCTTTGAGCTACCCATATTGCTGAAGGTTTACCGGGACCAGAACCAAAAATTTCCATTTGCCAGACCTCCTTTTTGTCAGCAATAGTAATGCACTCACCCCAATCTCCATAACCATACTGTTCTGCAATTCTTCCAATAAGCCTGATGGCATCTACTGCTGTAGAACATCTTTGGAGAGCAATCCTTTCAAGTTCTTCAATAGGAAAAAGCCCATTTTCATTTAGTAATTCCGGTCTGCCTTCTATGGTTGTTTCACCTATTGCGAGTTGTTTTTCGTTAAGACAAGGATATGCTGTATTTAAATAGGCAAAAGTTTTTTCGACAGTAGGAATTTCGCCTTTTTCTTTAACATTTCTCATATCCCATGGTTCCTCATTGTGAAGAGTTCCCCAATAAACCGGCTCCAAATCTCCAGGCTTGTATGATTTTGAAGGTGTAATTTCAACCCAGGTTCGGTAATTTGCATCACATGTATGTGCGGTCATAACTGAGCCGTCTACACTCGCTCCTTTGCCCACCATTATGGAGGTACAACTTTCTTTATACAAATTTGTCTGGGCAAAGGAAAGTGACGAGCTAACAATCAAAGTTAGAAGAGATAAGTAAGTTTTTTTCATAATATTATATTTAGATTCAACAAGCTCTAAGAAAAATAATTAGAAATGCGGCACGAATATTCCACTTTTAGCATCAGAGTCAATTAGTTCAAGAAGCTTGTCTATTGCCATTTCTTGCGGGACTGCTCTGAATATTGGATTCTTTCCTCTATATATTGATACCTTGTTCTTTCCTTCACCGACATAACCATAATCGGCATCGGCCATTTCTCCTGGGCCATTGACAACGCATCCCATAACAGCAATGACATATCCCTTTAAATGAGATGTTCTTTTTTTAACTTCAGAAAAAACTGATTCTATATTAAAAAGTGTTCGTCCACATCCTGGACAAGCAACGTATTCAGGTTCAAAAAAAACTCGTCTCGATGCCTGCAAAAGCTCTCTGCGAAATCTGTCAATGTCATTTTTTGTATAAGGCGATAGCATTTCAAGTTCAACCGATATATCGTCAATCTTTTTGTCTAAAAGTAAGGGCCCCAATTCACAGGAGGCTCTTATAACAAAGTAGTTCCAATTGTTGCATTTATATGAGCAATGACAAACGACTGTGCCATCGTCTCTTATAGATGTATTAAATAAAGGTGAAGAATACTGATCTTTTTCAAAAAAAGAAGCAATTAATTTTGCGACAGGTAACTCATTTACAGGATCTTCCGTTAATGAAACTCGGATGGTATCGCCGATTCCTTCAGAAAGAAGAGTAGAAATTCCAACAGCAGATTTAATCCTTCCAGGTTCACCATTTCCTGCTTCTGTTACTCCAAGGTGAATTGGATATAATATTCCTGTTTTTGCCATTTCCTGGTACAACATTCGGTAGGCATCTACCATAACTCTTGTGTTACTTGATTTAAGGGAAATGACAATTTGGTCAAAATCATTTATTTGAGCCATTTCAATCCATTCCATGGCTGCTTTCGCCATACCAACAGGAGTATCACCAAATTTTTCAATAATCCTATCGCCAAGAGAGCCATGATTAATGCCTATTCTTAAGGCGGTTCCATTATTTTTACAAACTTCTACAAGTTGAGCAAATTGAGTGGCTGCAACGTCAAATTGTTTTGCAAAATTACCTGGATTGATTCTAACTTTGTCAGCAACCTCTGCAACTGCTATTGCAACATTAGATGAAAAATGTACATCAGCAACAAGAGGTACTGACATATTCATCTTTCTCAGCCTGGATTTAATCTCCTTGAGAGCTTCTACCTCTCTCATTCCCTGAGTAGTAAGTCTTATAATATCAGCGCCTGCTTCGTATAGTTTAATGCATTGTTTAAGAGAAGATTCAATGTCTTGTGTGGGAGTATTACACATTGTTTGAATGACAATGTGTTTACCGTTGCCAATAACAACATTACCAACATTAACCTCAACTTTTCTCATTTATTAAGATGTATATAGATAGCAGCACTTAGCAGTAATTGGTGAGGGTAAGCGAATTCCAGAGCAGTAGAACTATTCCTTTTGGCATTGTAAAGTGATGAAAGAGAGTATTGATAATTACCTTCTATATGAAGCTCAAATGGTTTTACAATAAAAGCAAATCCGCCACCGGCAATAAATCCGTAGTCTGTTTTGTAGTCAGTATCTGTGAAACCATCACTTTTTTCACTTCTGTAGCCGACAAACCCTCCAAGATTGATCAATAGCCTCATTTGCCAGAAATCTATATGGAACTGTGACACAATAGGCATTTCATAAACTTTTAAATGTGTTTCAACATCTCCGATACTATATCCTTGTTCCTGAGAAGAAAGTCCTATTTGAAATCCGAAATAGGGCATTGTTTCCCATAAATCGTGATAATAAATGTATTCTATTGAAAAATTTTCCTTTGTCGGCAAAGTTTTAACCTGTTCCTGCTTTGGATTGAAATTAACGCCGCTGGTATTGTATGCAGCTTTAAAACCAACCATATGCAATTTTAGTTGTGCACTTGCCACTGAGGATGATGCAAGAAAAGTGGTAGTAATAGCTATAGTTATAAACTTTCTTATCACTTGAATATCTCTTTAAGATTTACATTCTGTTCCAATTCCATTCCCTCCTTCAAATCAATCATACTTTTCCCGTTTGGCAGGGTCAACAAGCGTACCTTTTCCGGTTGTCTTCTTTCAGAAAGACTTCCTGTGTCGAGGATGCCATTTCCATTGAGATCCTGCGTGATGCGAACGCTATATATTCCAGGCTGAATATATGGAAAAACAAGTGTCGTATCCCTGACAACCTTATATCTTCTAAATACTTTGTCTCTGGCTTGGTTTGTCAACTCAACAACATGTGAACCTTTAGTACCGGAAATATTTATAGTCAGTTGTGAAAGCCTATCAGTGTTTGGGAGAATGACAGAGATATTTATGGAATCATTGGTATATCTGTATACATCAGTGAAACAGTTTTTAGGAATATCAAGCGTATATGTATAACCCGGCAGGACTTTGTTTTTAAATTTCAGGTAGTACCATAAATTCTCAATAGAATCTCTGACAAATAAATATTCTTCGGGATTTTTTATGCCTTTAGGGCTAATTGATTCAAGTTTGATGGAATCGAGTTTCATTTTAACAGGAAGTGACGGGAAAATGAATTTAAAACCTATCTGTTCAATCATTGATGGATCAGCTTCAATTTTCAAATCTAAAAGATCTTTTCTCTTCTCATTTTTAGCATCTTGATCCTTATTTTTACTGGATTTCCTGAGATCTTCCACTGTTCGCTTTTTAGTTACTGAAATTAATTTTACACTTTCTCTTGTAAGAACAAGCTTATTTAATGTATCTGTCTTATAATAATTAAGATCATAAAAGAGAGTATCGGGAGGTGAGAAAAGTGTATCCTTTATCCATAACACCAAACTGTCACGCGTGAGATTGAATTGAGTAAGAAATTTTGAAGAATCAATACCTCTGAAACCCATGGAATCAATTCTCACATTTGGAGATCCAAAAGTTATATAAGCCATCTTTCTTTGTGGTCTTCCACTGCTTTTAATATACTGATTACCTGAGATTTCTTTAAACATGTATAATACATTTTCATAAGGCCTCGACAATGCTCTGACAGTGTCCTTGACATTGACATACTCTATCTCTTTCATGCCTTTTTTTAAAGGTTTGACAGGTGTAACGAGAGAATCGATAAATCCTACCAATTCGCTTCCTGGATCATAAAGATAATTGTTATTGTCATCTTTAAATGCAATTATTTTGTATGGTTCATTTTTTAAATACCTAACAACATAATAACCCCACTTGTCACTTTTGGCGATAGCAGAAGGATATTTTTTGTAAAGTATAGAATCGGGTATATTGTCCTTGTAATAAGCAGCAACTACATTATCTATCGGAAGCAGTGTCTTATAGTCCAATATCATTCCCGAATGGATCATTGTGTCAAGATTGTTGCCTGTGGAAAAAGGATAGACATATGGATAAAAGAGATTCCCTTCGTTGTTATCGGCAATAGCACTGCTAAAATTTATAGAATATGTTGTAGCAGAATCAAGTTCTTCCGGGAATGTTACAATGATACTTTTGCTTTTAATTTTTGTCTGAAGCATCTTTTTTTGGGGAGGAGAAAGATATACTAGCTTCGTAGGATCCTTTAAAACCACATATTCATTGAAGCGAAGTTCAACCTTTCCTCCTTTTCTGGGAAAGTTTGTTTTATTAGAATCCGGAATTACTTTAAGAAGAACTGGTGCCAAAGTGTCTTTAGGACCTCCTGAAGGAGGTGTAGAGGTATTTGCACATGACTGAAAAAAAACTAATATGGCAATCAAAGTAACAGCCATACAACACTTGTTAGTTTTCATTTATGACATCCTCCTTTATATCATTTCTTAAAACATTTTCAATCCCCTTAACCATAGATAATTCTTTAATAAGCTTGTCCAAGTCGTCTTTATTGTGCACATCCAGATCGATACATCCTTCAAATATGTTGTCGTGTGTGTTTATAATTACCTTTCGTATATTAATATTCATCACTTTTGCTATAATTTGTGTGATCTCATTTAGAATACCCTTTCTGTCCAACCCTTTCATTGTTACTCTTGCTAAAAATGAAAGGCTTGTATGAACTGCCCATTTAACCTTTACAATTTTCTCTGCCACACTTGATGCAAGTGCTATTGCCTTGGGACAGTCCTTTTTATGGACAATAACCTTGCCATTGTCATCCTGAAAACCAATAACCGGATCGCCAGGAATTGGAGAACAACAAGAAGCAATTACATACGTAAGTGTTTTGTCCATAGGATTTTCTTCAAGTAAGAAATCTTCAACTTTGTTTTTCTTCTTAAAGAAACTTTTGCTTTTGTCCTTATAACTATTTAACTTTTCTTTAAGATCTGAGATATCGATTGTTGATGCACCAATCCTAGAAAGAAGTTCATCTTTATCCTTTTGTTTGTATAATTCAAGCAACTTTTTGTAAATTGCGGGGTCAGATGCAATATTAAGTTCATTTAGTTTTGCATTCAACTTGTTTTGACCTTCCTTTATAAGTGCTTTCCCCTCTGCATTGAGTACATCCATAATATGAAACCTCGCCTTTGGAGTTTTAACAAAGTCAAGCCACTCACGTTGAGGCTTCTGTGATTCAGCAGTAATTATTTCAATCTGATCTCCGTTTCGAACCTGATAGGAAAGTGGGAATAATTTATAATTAACCTTTGCAGCGATAGCTTTGTTACCGATTTCACTATGAATAGCATATGCAAAATCAAGAGCAGTGGATCCTTTGGGAAGAGAGATTGAATCACCTTTTGGTGTAAATGCGAAAATTTCCTTAGAGAAAAGTTCCTTGTGAAAATTATCAAGAAAAGTTAAGGCATTAACATCAGGGTTTTCAAGAACTTCTCTAACTCTGTTAAGCCAATTCTCAAGCTCACTTTCTGACGGTTTGGCTCCCTTGTAAGCCCAATGCGCAGCGATGCCTCTTTCTGCCACATCGTCCATTCTTTTGGAACGAATCTGAACTTCAATCCAATTGCCTTGCTTGCCAAGGACAGTACAATGCAAAGCTTCGTATCCATTTGCTTTAGGTGTACTTACCCAATCTCTTATCCTGTCTGTTTTGGAAAGATAATTTTCTGTAATGAGAGAATAAATGTGCCAACATTGTACCCTTTCTGGCTGATTTGGTTTTGGTTCAAAAACAATTCTTACTGCAAAGAGATCGTATACCTCATCGAAAGTTATATGCTTTTCTATCATTTTCCTCCATATAGAGTAGGGGGTTTTAGTCCTTTTTGTGATAGTAAATTCATAATTATCCTGGCGTAAACTTTCTGCTATGGGCTCAATAAATTGGTCAATTGCAAAGCCTCTTTCTGCTACTGTTTTCGCAATACGAGCCTGGATTTCATCGTACTCCTTTGGAAAAGAATGTTTTAGCCAAATATCTTCCATTTCAGACTTGATACTGTAAAGTCCGAGTCTGTGAGCAAGAGGAATAAAAATATACATAGTCTCACTAAGAATCTTGTCTTTCTTAAGTTGAGGCATCGAATCGATAGTCCTCATGTTATGAAGCCTATCTGCAAGCTTAATCAATATAACTCGAACGTCATCATTTAATGTTAGGAGAATCCTTTTGAAATTTTCAGCCTGTCCTGTTGTGGAACTATCAAATACACTTTTGATTTTAGTTAATCCGTCAACAAGAGATGCGATTTTGGCTCCGAATAGCCGTTCTATATCCTCTATATTATATTCTGTGTCTTCAACAACGTCATGAATTAAAGCACTTACAATTGACTTGTATCCAAGACCAATCTCCTGAACTACAATTTTAGCCACACAAATAGGATGTATGATATAAGGTTCTCCAGATCTTCTTCTTACGCCATTGTGTGCAGAACGGGCAAACTCAAAGGCCTTGAGCACCATTTCATATTCCGATTGATCAGCGCATCTTTTAAGGCTGGCCAATCTCAGCTCTTCAAATTCCTTATCTATGAGAGCATTGTCTTCAGGAGTAAAAACATCCATTTGTCAATAACGCAAATCTCTTTTGCCCATTTTAATCTGTTCGATCTTACCTGCAATCTCTGCTCTTCTTTCGCTGTTATTTATCTTGGCCAGCTCATTCTGAAGAAGCTCATATCCTGCTTTTTTTGTCTCCTCTGATGAATAATCTTCAAGATACTCAGTAAGAGTAAGCATTGCATTTGGCGTACAGAAGTTACCAATGAAGCCCGGAATAGCGTATTCCATGAAATGTTCGCCAGTTCTTCCAAGCCTGTAGCAGGAAGTGCAAAAGCTCGGGATAAACCCTCTCCCCATCAGCCAACGGATTGCATCATCCAACTCTCTTTGATCTCCAACTTCAAACTGTTCCCTGTCCAAGTCTTGACCTCTATTTCTCTTTTCCTGATAACCTCCGATTTCCAACCGTGTTCCGGCATCTATTTGTGAAACGCCAAACTCTATAACTTCATCTCTAATCTGTGGACTTTCCCTGGCAGTCATAATCAATCCTGTATATGGAACAGAAATTCTCAGTGTAGCAACAAGTTGTTTAAATTGCTCATCACTAACTTCGTACGGTAAATCAATGTTTAAACCGAATGCAGGCTTTATACGAGGGAAACTTATTGTATGTGGACCAACTCCTAATTTTTTTTGCAGGTGAATAGCATGACTTACCAATCCTAAAACATCAAATCTCCAGTCATAAAGTCCGAATAAGGCACCTATGCCCATATCGTCAATTCCTCCTTCAAATGCTCTGTCCATTGCATCCAGACGCCACATATAGTCACCTTTTACAGTGTTTGCAGGATGATATTTAGCATATGTTTCTTTGTGATATGTCTCCTGAAAAACCTGGAATGTTCCTATACCTGCTGCCTTGACAATTTTATAACCCTCAACATTCATTGGAGCTGCATTAATATTAACTCTACGAATCTCCCCGTTGCCAACCTTTACACTGTAACATGTCCTGACTGTATCGGCAATAAACTCAGGAGAATATTTAGGGTGTTCTCCATAAACCAAAATCAATCTTTTGTGTCCCTCTCTTTCAAGTGAAGCTACTTCTTCAATCAACTCCTCTTTAGTAAGAGTTTTTCGAATAGCATTTGTCAGAGAACTTCTAAAACCACAGTATGAACAATTGTTAATACAATTATTACCAATATATAGTGGAGCAAAAAGCACTATTCTGTTGCCATAAATAGCTCTTTTCAAATCACGTGCTGTTTCATAGAGTTCTTCCAATCCATCACGGGATTTTATAGCAAGCAAAGAAGCTACTTCTTCAAGATTTAAAGCTTGTTTAGCTTTACTTTTTGCAAAAATTTCCCGAAGGCGACCTTTGTCTTCCTTTGTGTTCTCAATAAGTGAATGCAGTAGTTTGTCATCTATAAAATCTTCTGCATCTTTAGATAAAATTCTGTTATTCATGATATTTTATAATTGTCAACATTTTGAAACGAATGCGAAAGTTCTGCTCCAAACAGAATAAGTGTCCAACTGATATTCATCCACACAAGGAACAGTGGAATAGCAGCAAATACACCGTACACTGTGTTAAGACCAGTAACAAGTAACTGGGTTTCAACATATAAAACTTGCACAACGATAAAGGCAAATGCAAGAATCAATGCTGAGTTAAATGCTGCTGCAAATTTAACTTTAGTATTTGGTATTAAAAAGTACATCATTGAAAATACTAGTACAACAATTCCATATAAAAGAAGCCAAGTAAATATTGATGTAATTGGCACATAGCGATCAAGCTCTAATCCTATTGATTTCAAGGCATTAGTATATATAAGACCTAATGACATAAATATAAGTAGAATGAATGGGAAAGCCATTAATAAAACAGGGTAGTAGATAAGTCTTTTATGAAGAGGTCTTCCTCCAGAAACTTTCCAAATATCGTTAAACGCTCTTTCAATGTTAAGCATCAGGTAAATGACTGCGGATATTAAAATGATAAATGTAATAAACCCAAAAAGACCATTTTCGAGTGAAGAAATTATATTATCTGCAAACTTTAAAAGATAATTAATTATCTGCTCGTTTCCTTCAAAATATTTATAAATAAGCGTCTCCATCTCATTCCCATATCCAAATCCTTTTGTAACAGCAAATACAACTGCAACCAAAGGTACTATAGACATTGTTGAATAATAAGTAAGACTGTGGGCCTGAATATTAGCCTTATCAGTAGTAAAGCCCCTGACAGTCATAATAAACACTTTCAAATATTTGATTATCCGGGCTTTCATTACACTTAGCTCGGATAGATCAAGATGCCAAATATCAATCATGATAAATTTAAGCACTCTTTGATAAGTGTGTTTTACTGCAAGTTTTTTCAAGATATTTTATTCTATTCAGGTATTATTTGTTGTCATAATCAGCCAATTTATCAGCTATTGTGCAGAGATTATTTATCTTTTCATTGTCAGGATGTCCAATTATCTCTACAGGGTCGGCAAAAAGTTTCCATTCCATCTTAGATGCAAATTCTTTAAGCATTTTTAAGCCGCCTCCACTCCAACTGTAAGAACCAAACAACGAATAAAGTTTACCTTTGGGTGATGAAGTCTCAAGTTCATGACAGAGTTGAGCCATCATAGGATGCATTCCGGTGTTATAAGCACATGAACCAAGGACTACGGCATTGTATTTCCAGATATCCCTGAGTATGTAGGAGACATGCGTTTTGGAAACATCGTATACATAAACATTCTTTATGCCTCTCTCAACCATCTCACGTCCAAGGTAATCAGCCATTTTTTCTGTATTCCCATACATTGAGGCATATGCAATAACGACCCCCTTTTCAGATTCATGTTTACTCCATTTATCATATAGAGAAAGCACCTTTAAAGGATCTTTACGCCAAATTGGTCCATGTGACGGACAAATAAACTTAACTGACACATTGTCAAATTTTGAGATAGCTTTCTGAACCATGTTGCTGTACTTTCCAACGATATTTGAATAATATCTCAACATCTCTCCTTGATACCTTGATTCAAAATCAAGTTCATCATCAAAAACAGCTCCATCAAGAGTTCCAAAGCAGCCAAAAGCATCACAGGAAAAAAGAATTTGATCAGTCAAATCATATGTCATCATAGTTTCTGGCCAATGTACCCACGGTGTCATAACAAATTTCAGTTTATGATAACCTAAATCCAGTATATCTCCATCTGAAATTTCCATGAAACATTCTTTTCCAATTTTATAGTATGCTTCAAGGATTTTATATGTTTTAGAATTTCCAACAATTTTCATTGAAGGATATATTCTGTGAAAAATATTTATCATACCAGAATGATCCGGTTCCATGTGATTTACAACAAGATAATCAAGAGGTTTACCATTTAAGATACAGTCTATCTCTTCAACATAGTTGTCCTTAGAACCAAACTCCAAAGTATCAATCAAAACTGATTTGTTATCAGATATTAAATATGAGTTATAAGACACTCCTTTAGGCAATGGCCAATTATTTTCAAATAAAGATTTTTTTCGGTCATTAGTTCCGATGTAGTAAACTTTGTTGTTAATTAAAATCGTTTTCATCAATAATTTTTTATGTAAATATTAACCAATCATTTCTCTTAATTCTTTTTCGGTGATAATCGGAATACCCAATTGTTTTGCCTTTTGAAGCTTTGAAGGTCCTGGATTATCTCCTATAAGAAGATATGAAGTACTGGATGTGACAGAACTTGCCGTCTTCCCGGAATTACTTTCAATCAAAGATTTCATCTCTTCTCGTGGTATTGGGAATACTCCAGAAATAACAATATTAAGACCTGATAGTTTTGTGGAGATAATTTTATTTTCAGTTTTCTCCTCAAGTTTAAGACCAATATGTTTAAAATCATTAATTAGTTGTAGGTTAACGGGAATGGAAAAAAAAGAAATTATTGAATCCGCCAGTTTATCTCCAACATCTTCTACCTCCAGAAGTTCTTCCCTACTTGCAGAAATAATATTATCAATACTTAAAAAATGGCTGGCAAGATTTTTAGCTGTAGTCTCACCAACATATCTTATTCCCAAAGCATAAAGAACTCTGGAGAATGAAACATTCTTTGATTTTTCAACACTTTCCAGAAATCTGTCTGCAGATCTTTCTTTCCAGCCATCCAGAGATAAAAGCTGTTCAACCGTCAACCTGTAAATATCTGAAAGGGTTTTGATATAACCTTTGTTATAAAGCTGATCAATCGTAGCCTCTCCGGCAATAATATCCATTGCTTTCCTGCTGCAAAAATGCAGGAATCTTGCCTTAATTTGTGTTGGACATCCATATTGGTTAGGACAATAGTGCTTTGCTTCAGTCTCTTCTTTAACCAATGGGGTTCCACAGTCGGGACATTTATCAGGAAATATTACAGGCACAATAATATTACCACGTTTGGAAAAGTCAACAGCTGTAATTTTAGGTATAATTTCTCCGCCCTTTTCTACATATACATAGTCATTAATATGCAGCTCCAAAGCCCTTATCTGGTCAATGTTATGAAGAGTTGCTCTTTTGACAGTCGTACCTGAAAGAAGGACCGGTTCAAGATTTGCAACAGGTGTGATAGCGCCAGTCCTTCCAACCTGGAAATCAACAGATATAACTTTAGTCAGAGCCTGTTCAGGTTTAAATTTAAATGCTGTTGCCCATCTAGGTGATTTTGCCGTATTGCCCAGTAATTTTTGATCGTTGAGGTTGTTTACTTTGATAACAACACCATCAATAGGATAGGGAAGTCCTGTCCTTTCAACATCCCAGAAATCGAGATATTCAAATACTTGCGTTAAGTCTTCACACTTTCTAACATAAGGAGAAGTAGGCAATCCCCATTTTCGAGCTTGCTCAAGAAGCTCAAAATGAGTAATATATTTAGGATCGTCTATCATAAGATGATAAAACAAAGCTTGTAGACCACGCTTTCCTACCTCTTCGCTGTTAAGCAGCTTGATAGAGCCTGAAGCTGCATTTCTAGGATTTGCAAATAATTCTTCTTCATTTTCTTCCTTTTGGCGGTTTAATTCATCAAAAGATTTCCACGGCATGAATATTTCACCTCTAACTTCGAATTCATCAGGATAGCCTGAATCAGAGAGTTCCTTAGGTACTGAATTAATATTTAGTACGTTTTTTGTTACGTCATCACCCACAAAACCATCTCCCCTAGTAACAGCTTTTATTAGTTTTCCCTTAAAGTATGTTAAACATATTGCTACCCCATCTATCTTCAGCTCACAAACATATTCGACTGAATGTTGTAAAGTTTTTCTTATTCTTTCATCAAAAAGTACAAGTTCTTCCTTATCGTAAGTATTGCTAATTGAAAGCATTGGATATTTATGCGCAACTTGCTTGAATGGAATGCCTTTATCCTTTGATAAAATGTCACTTCCAACATGTAAGGATGGAGAATCATTAGACTTGAACTGTGGGTATTTCTGCTCTAATGTTTCAAGTTCATTTAAAAGAAGATCATAATCGAAATCAGATATAATTGGTTTATTATCAATGTAATATCTTCGATTATGCTCTTTAATTTCCTCTCTCAACTGAAGAATCCTTTCAAATATTAACTTATCTGTTTTTTTCATATCAATACCTACAAATTTAGATTATTTTTATTTATTGTTACCTTTGCAAGGATAAATAAAATTAAGGAAAAAGATGAAAGAAACAATCATTATCTTGACAGGAGGAGGACCGGCCCCTGGAATTAACACGGTTATAGCCAGTATTACTAAGACATTTATTTCCAAAGGATATAGAGTATTGGGAATCAATGGAGGTTATAAGGGGTTGTTCTCACAAAAACCTGACGTTGTGGAGCTGGATTTTATTTTGGCAGATTCAATTTTTAACAGAGGTGGATCATATTTGGTTATGAGCCGTTACAAACCAACGGCAGAAGATTTTGAAAATAATTTCAATTTGGAACTGTTTACTAAAAACAATATCAAATTATTAGTGACAATCGGAGGTGACGATACCGCATCTACGGCAAACAGGGTTGCAAGATATCTTTATGAACGCAATTATCAAATTGCAAACATTCATGTTCCCAAAACAATAGACAATGATCTTCCATTACCGCTTCAAAGACCTACATTCGGTTATGAATCAGCCAAGGCAGAAGGAGCAAGACTAGCTACGACTATATATGAAGATGCAAGGACAAGCAACAATTGGTTTATAATATGTGCAATGGGTAGAACAGCGGGTCATCTTGCTTTTGGAATTGCTTCTGCAGCACACTATCCTATGATTGTGATACCGGAAATGTTCAATAAAACGACTATCACGCTGGACAAAATTATTAAATTATCTGTCTCTTCAATAGTTAAAAGGGCTATATTGGGCATTAAATACGGTTCAGTTATGATATCCGAAGGTGTATTTCATGAGCTCAGCAATGAAGAATTAACAAAATCAGGTATTATTTTTTCATATGACGATCATGGTCATCCTGAACTTGGCAAAATCTCCAAGGCTCATATTTTCTGCGAGTTAGTTGAAAAGAGATTAAGCGAGCTTAATATTGAAGTAAAAATTCGTCCTGTTGAACTTGGATACGAACTTAGATGTCAGTCGCCCGTTGCATATGACCTTGTATATTGTACCGAGCTTGGTATAGGCGTTTATCAGCTATTTACAGAAGGAAATACGGGCTGTATGGTTTATATAGATCACCTTGGGAAGGTCAAACCTTTATATCTGTCAGAAATTCAAGATCCTATTACAGGAAAGATATCACCAAGAGGAGTGAGTATCGATTCTGACCGTGTACAAGCAGTAATTAAAAATATATTTCATTTTATAACAGAAAGCGATTATAAAGCTGCATCTAAATATCTTCCTGATCCGGAAGAGTATGATTTTATGAAAATTCTGAACTGGTAGTTTTTTCCGTGATGGAGAAATTTATTATTTACCAGGTATTACCAAGACTTTTTGGGAATACGACTAAAGAATGTGTTCCGGGAGGGACAATCGATGTTAATGGTTGTGGTAAATTTTCCGATTTTAATGATTGCATGTTAGAGTCCGTCAAAGAACTGGGATGTACATACATTTGGTTTACAGGGGTAATAGAACATGCTACTAAGACAGATTATTCAAGTTATGGAATATTCAAAGATTATAATCAGCTGGTTAAAGGCGAAGCCGGTTCTCCATATGCTATAAAAGACTACTATGATGTAGATCCTGATCTATCCGGAAATGTATATAATCGATTTAATGAATTTAAAGATCTGGTTGACAGAGTCCACAATGCGGGCATGAAAGTGTTGATTGATTTTGTGCCAAATCATGTGGCAAGAGTCTATAAGTCTGATTCGGCACCGGATTTTACTCATGATTTTGGATCTTCAGATCATCCTGATTACTCATTTCACCCAATGAATAATTTTTATTATATCCAAAATGAAAGCTTTAAATCACCTATTTCATCTAATTATCCGTCTGAAATTTATAATGAGTTTCCTGCTAAAGTATCTGGTAACGACTGTTTCAGGTCAGATCCTGCTATTGATGACTGGTTTGAAACAGTTAAACTAAACTACGGAGTTGATTATAAATCAGGTGGAATATGTTACTTTGATCCATTTCCCGATACATGGAACAAAATGGATGAGATTTTAAATTTTTGGTTAACAGCAGGTATTGATGGGTTTAGATGTGATATGGCAGAAATGGTTCCAATACAATTTTGGCATAAAGCTATTTCCAGGATAAAACAGAAATTTCCGGAATCAATTTTCATAGCAGAAGTTTATAATCCTTCTAAATATCAGGAATATCTTGAATTTGGAGGTTTTGATTTTCTTTATGACAAAGTAGGACTTTATGATACTCTTAAAATGATAACTCTTGGAAACAAACCTGCAGGAGATATCACTCAATGCTGGCAGTCACTGGGTTCTATTCAACCAAAAATGCTTAATTTTATAGAGAATCATGATGAAGTACGTGCTGCATCAGACTTTTATGCATGTGATCCTTTCTCAGCCATTCCGGCATTAACTGTTTCTTTAATGCTCAACCAGTCACCTTTTATGATTTATTTTGCACAGGAACTTGGAGAGAGAGGTATGGATGCAGAGGGTTTCAGCTCTTTGGATGGTAAGACATCGATATATGACTATTGGGCATTGTCTTCAATCAAAGAATGGAGATCAAGCAAGAAAGAACCATCTATCAGAAAGATCTACAAAAAATTACTGTCAATTGCAACTTTGGAAAAATCTGTCTCTGAAGGCAAGAGTTATGATTTACAATATGTTAATCCTGAATCTGACCATTATAACTCAAGATTTCATTATTCATTTCTAAGGTCATTTCAAAATGAGATAATACTTGTAGTTGTCAATTTTTCAAATATTGATTCTTTGATCAAAATAAATATACCAAAACATGCATTAGAGTATTTTGGTATAGATAAAAAAGTTGCAGAAACAGGGTTTGATATGATGGATGAAGTAAAAGTTGAGGAACCTTTATCAACTGAGATTCCATACTCTTTACATGTCAAAAAAAAGTGGATAAGAATTATTAAATTTTTACTTCAATGATATCATCCCAGGAAGTTGTATACTTTTTGGACAGATAATTTGAGAATGTTATGAGTTTGTTAACTCCCTGGGTAGCAGTAACAAGAGCGTTGTCTCCAAAACGAGAATTTATATCATCCAACGTTTTCATGAGAGAGTTGTGTTTCTGCATTTCGTCATTGTAAAAAATATCTGACGGAGTATTATCTTTTTTTGAAATATTCATTAAAATAACTCCTGCTTTTTTATAGGAATATCCTTTTCTATAAATTTTAACAAGCGCCTCAATAGCACCTTTGACAATCTTAATCGTACTGTCTGTAGGAAATTCTTGTGTAACAATAGAACTTCTATAATATGGATAAGCCCCTTCCCTAAATTGATTAGTCAAAATAAAAACATAAATGGAATAGCAGACAGAATTTTGCCTTCTGAGATTAGCTGAAGCACGTGTTGCAAATGTTGCTACAGCTTGTGATAACTCTTCAAAATCAGATAATTCCCTTGAAAAACTTCTGCTAACACATATCTGTTTTTTATCTTTAATACTATCTTCAAAACTAATACACGGCTCTGAATGCAGCTCTCGCCACGTCCTCAAACCAACAATACTCATTTTCTCCTTTACCCATTGTGGCGATGTCAGTGAAAAGTCATAAGCTGTCAGTATCTTACTTTTCACCAACATTTTAGAGTACTCTCTGCCAATTCCCCATATCTCAGAAACAGGAAATGTTTTTAAAACATTTCTGATATCAGTTTCATCACGCAAAAAACAGGCTCCGTTTAATTTAGAATCTTTTTTTGCAATTTTACTGGCAATTTTAGCCAGCGTCTTTGTGTTAGAAATCCCCACGCTTATAGGTATGCCGGTATTTCTTCTGACTCTGTAAGCTAAATCTTTGCCAAATGACTCCAGATCTGATAATTCAATACCTCTTAAATCCAAAAATGCCTCATCAATAGAATACACCTCAATTGAAGGAACATTGTCACTCAGAGTTTGCATTACCCTATGGGACATATCTCCATAAAGAACATAGTTAGAGGAGAAAACATAAACGCTTTTTGTTTTTACTAAATCTCTGATTTGAAATAAAGGTTGCCCCATCTTAATTCCCAATTCCACAGCCTCTTTTGAACGAGACACAACACAACCGTCATTGTTACTTAAAACAACAACAGGCTTGTCCTGCAGAAAAGGAGCAAATACTCTTTCACAACTGACAAAGAAGCTATTGCAATCTGCGAGACCAAACATGAATATAGTGGAAAATATTGGAGATTATGGATGCAAAAACTATGGCACAAACATTTGCGGCCATATCTGAGAGTTCAAAACTCCTGTCAGGATTGAGCGATTGAAGTAATTCAGTGGCAATAGCAAAGAAAATACCTGATAATGGAATGATTATCCATAAAAAAACAGGTTCATTAGATTTAAATTTTCTTTTAAAAGCTACATAAAGCAAAAAAGGATATGGGAAAAAAATAAAGAAATGAACAACTTTGTCTATAGCTATTCCCATTATCTCTTTAGGAACATTAATATCACTGACGTTAATGGAAAATAACATGAGAGAAAGAACTGTTAATATATATAAGTAGAACATTAACTTAATTACGTAATCATATTTTATTTCTTTCATCTCTTTTTGATTATATATCTTACTACACCCCAAATCATAAACTCGTCATCCTTATTAACTTTAATAGGTTTAAACTTGCTGTTTGAAGGAACAAGAAGTATGCTGTCAGACATAATATGTAATTTTTTAAGTGTGAACTCTCCGTCCAGACAACATACAGCTATGGCTCCATCATATGGAATTACCGATTTATCAATTATAAGCAAGTCACCATCATCAATTCCTTCACCTATCATGCTGTCTCCATGAACTTTGGCAAAAAAGGTGGCAGCTGGATTTTTGACAAGTGCACTGTTCAAATCAAGTTTATTCTCTATAAAATTCTCCGCAGGTGAAGGAAAGCCGGCATGAACAGAACTGCCTGCCACAGGAATTTGCAATGGTTCAGAAATCTCGGGAGAAAAAAATTCCATGTCTGGATTTTTCATAAATTATGGAATATAAACAATATTAGAAATTAAAGATTTTTCTCTTCCATTTACTGCTATAACAAAATAATTTTTTCCACTATTTCCCTGGAAGGTTAAACTTGTGCCAACTTGTCTGCAATTTGCATTCCATTTTGTACTCTTTCCTATTCTTTCAAGTTCATAAACAGCATAAGAGGTAGCATTAGGCACATAATTCCATGTTAAAGCCTTGATAGTTACAGAAACTACCGGCGCTGCAGGAACAGGTGTTGAAATATCGGATCCCATTTTCGGGACAAGACTCTTGTAATGATAAATAGTGCCGGCAATATAAGAACTTAGAGCTGGATTAAAAATATTTGCTACCCTAAACCAGCAGTTGCCGGCCACACTGGCATAGGATCTGCACAACGAGATCTCGTTGAGAAATTCGCTAAGAGTATATGCAGGGTAGGTAGGATCCCCAAATTTATAAGCTGCAATACCAGGAATAATTGGTACCCCATTGGCATTTGCATTCCAGTAACTTAAAACAGTTGCAAAATCTGCAGTAGGATGTCCTATTTGCCAATATATTTGAGGAGCAAGATAATCCACCCAACGTTGCTGAAGCCACGACTGAGCATCAGCATAAACAGTCATGGAATTTTCCTGTTTTCCTTGAGGAGATATGCCGTAAAGCACTTTTGGATTTAAGGATTTAACTGTGTTCCCAATATCTTGAACCATATCATCAACATTTGCCTCTCTCCATGCATCTATATTCTGTCCCCCACCATATGTGTTATAAGTCGCCTGATCATTAAATCCAAACGGATTAGTAGCAGATTTTGCTCCGGCCGGATAAAAATAATCGTCAAAGTGAATACCGTCCACATTATAATTACGAATAATTTCAGTTACAACCTCTCTAAGATGGGTTTTCACTGCAGGCAAACCCGGATCCAGATACCTGTTATTTTCATAAACAATACACCACTCAGGATGAATAACAGCCGGATGATTTGAAGCTAAAGTGATAGAAGTCGAGCCAATTCTATATGGATTGAGCCAGGCATGTACTTCCATCCCTCGTTTATGTGCCTCTTCGATAGCCACAGCAAGAGGATCGAAACCGGGATCTACTCCTTGTGTCCCAGTTAAATAATAGGACCATGGTACCAAATTCGACCTGTAAAATGCATCAGAAGTAGGTCTTACATGAAACAAAATAACATTAAAGTTCAGATTTTTCAACTGTTCAATAATAGAAACCAGAGCTGCACTTTGAGAGGCAGCTGAGGCTCCTCTTACAGGCCAGTCATAATTTCCAACAGTTGTAAGCCAGGCTGCTCTGAATTCATGCTTCAAAATAATGTTGTCAGTCGATGAATTAAACTGCAGCGATAATTCCTCTTCCGGCTTAGAAGACGGGTTATCATCTTTTGAGCAAGAAAGGACAAAAATTGATAAGGAAGAAAGCAGAAGCAATCTTATGTAAAATAATCGTTTGTTTTTCATTAGTTTAGGTTATAATCAAAGGGCAAGTTTTTCATTACAAATTTTGTGAAAATAGTGAACAAACAAAAATAAATAATAAACTATTAACGCAAAACAAACACTATATTTGACATATCAAAAAAGCCCCGATATACAGGGCTTTAGAGTGATTACATTATGTTTGTTATTTATTTGATTTGTGGGGATTACTTACCAATGCAGTCTATAAATCTAATTGATAATCAATTAGTTAAGTCGTTCGTGGTTCAAATATGGTTCAGAAAAAACGGGTATCACTTGTCACTAAACCGGACTGAATTTGAGAGCGAATCGACCAACGCAAATATCGGAAAAAATCTTCAGACGGGCAAGGAGTGTGGCCAGGCTCTGAGCGAATGGTAAGCATCAACAAAAGACTCGATTGAGGACAAACGTATGGCGCGGATCGTTCCGGGCAGGTTCCTCCCTTGTCCGTTTGTTTCGGGTTGTTTACTTCTTGTTTTGGTTTAGGTAAATATGTGTAATTAGTTGATTGTTAATTAGAAAATAGTTTTGTATATTTGTGCAAGAGTTGAATGAGAATCGACTTTTGATATTAGATATACTTAAACTATGATTGCACTTCCTTCCATCGCTTTCGGGGGATTCTCTGGGTCGGCAAAGGGTGTTACGGCTCGCCAGGTAGGCGGCCGTAGCATCCTTTCCTTGAAGTGCTTTCCGACCGGAGTAGCGACTTCCGCCCAAGTTGCCCGCCGTGCGTCGATGTCTAAGATAACGAAGTCCTGGAAGACCCTGACCGAAGCCCAGATGCTCGGGTGGGACCACCTCGCTGAACACACCTCCGGACAGTCGGTGTTCGGGCAGGCCGCCCAGATAAGCGGACTCAATCTTTACATCCGCCTCAACGTGAGCAGGACGATGGCAGGGGAGTCTATCCTTCACGATGCGCCCGAGCAGCTCGTATGCCTTCCCAACGTGGTGTATGACAAACTCTGGGTGACTACGAAGAACATCGTCATCAAGGGAATCACGCACGAGGCTGGATACAAACTGGTCATCAAGATGTCCGCCGGTCAGTCTGCCGGTGTATCGAACGCCTGGAGCAAGACCGTCATCCTCTCTCCGGGTATGGAGGATGATTGGGGCGATGCCGACATGACCTATCTCTATTTCAAGACCATCGGTGTGAAACCGGCAGTGGGCGAGAAGGTCTTCCTCGAAATGTACTGGCTTGATCCTGAGACCGGGTTCACGGGCCAGACCACCTACGACAGCAAGGTCTGCGAGACTGAAGCTGAAGCCGAGGCTGAGGGTTACGTCAAGCGCAACAAGATAACGATGGCCGACCTTAAGCCTGAAAGCCACGTATCCGAATGTGACGTGGACTTCTCCACCGGCGCTCCGGTCATCTCCTTCGATACAGTTTGCCTTGGCCATAGCAATGTCGCTTCGTCCGAAGCATACCTCGAAGATGAACTTCCTTCGGATTGCATCGGCACCAGTATGGCTCTTGCCCGCGGCATGGGAGAGGGCAATGCCGGCCTTGCCGCACAGTCTTACATCATCTGGCTGCGCAACTCCAGCTGGGATGGCACCTCTATCACCTTTGCCCACCGTGGCGGCTACTATGTGAAACCTACCGAGGTCTTCGGCCCGGGCATCCTCTATTGATACGGCCATGTTCAACAGTACAGGAAATAACTTCGGAGCAGGCTCCATCCAGTTCAAGGACTACCAGGCGGAGAACTACGTTGTTCTCAACGCCAAGTTTTCCTACGACCCCACGAATGCAGCTTATCAAGGCGTGGATACACTTGAGATATATGTCCCGGACCTCAGCATCAACAGGAGTGCCGTTGCGGGCGCCATATTGACGTTCCAAGACCGCTACGTGTATTCTTCCTATACCTGGAACAATGACGGTGGTACGGCCATTAAAACGTGGATTAAAGACAAGAATACGATCTGTCTGGAGAAGTTCACCAATTTCGACGATAAGGGCGAGATTACCATCTTCATCCAGGCACTCTATCCGACGCTCAATCAGCCGGGTAATCCCATCAAGGGAACCAGGACACGCATCAATATGACCCAAGAGACACGCTACCTTTATTGGAGTTCCGACACCTTCTGCGTCATATTCGAACACTGGGTGTTTCTCCATATGCAGTTCTCGAGCTGCTCCTACTCTTACCGGAACCAGCCGTGGGAAGCGCAGATGGGGGATTTCCCTACGGATGTGAACGCGGATGTTCCTTTCCTCGGAGGCTCCAACCAGTACAATCCTTCTGTCAACGGATTCTCGCTGGCCCACGTGGAGAACGGAATGTTCACCTGCCCGGAGAGAATGAGCGGTTTCGAAAGCACCGGATATGATCCATTCATCTTCGCCTTCCTCGTGAGGGATGGCGAATAACGGGGAGAAATAGATTATGAACATCATAAATACTTATTACTTAACCTATTAAAAACTTTTTTAGCTATGAAGTACATTCCTTCCATCGCCTTTGAGGAGATGAGCGGCAGCGCCAAGGGCGTGACCGCTGCGAAAGTGAAGAACCGCAAGTACATCCGCAACCGCGGATACGGCGGCAGTGTCCGTACCTCTGACCAGGCACAGGTCAAGGCTGTGTTCAAGAGGCTCACCACCATGTGGCGCAGTCTGACGAACGAGCAGATCCTGGCTTGGAACAAACTCGCCCTGAGCCAGGAGGCCAAGTCCGTCCTCGGTACCAAGGGCAAGATTTCGGGCGCGAATCTCTTCACTCGCCTGAACTACTGGATCGTCGCTTGCGGCGGTTCCGCTCTCACCACTCCGCCCACCCTCGTGGGTGTCGAGACTCCGGGTGCCTGCACCATCGTCTGCACCGGCAGCGCTTTCACCTTCAAGCTGGACGCCGTTCCCGCTGACGTGACCAACCTCAAACTGGTCATCGAGGCTACCGAAGGCCAGTCCAACGGTGTCAGCCGTGCCTACAGCAAGGCCGCGCAGATCAAGATGGTCTCCAGCCCTTCCACCTCCGCCGTGGACATCAAGTCCGATTACGAAGCCAAGAACGGTGTCCTGGGTGCCGGCGCTCCCAAGGTGTTCTTCCGTTACTACTTCGTGAACAGCGCCACAGGCGAGAAGTCCGGCATCATGCTGGCTTCCGTCACCTGGACCGCAGGTGAGTAGTTCTCACGGGCCAAAAGCCTGAACCAGTCAGCCCCGACAGTCTTCACGGATTGCCGGGGCTTTCGTATGGCCATCTCGCAGAAAATGCGTAAATTGCGTTCGCTAAATCGAAATTTGTATGGCAAATACTACAGATAAATTTTGGGTACGCACAAAGCAATTCTTTGATTCAAAGACATGGCGTATTATCAAAGATATTCTCGAATTGGCACTCTTCATCTACTTGTTGATAAACGCTATTGGCCGATTCTCAAGCACAAAAGGATATGTAGGTGCATGCTTCTGGGTCTTGGGAATTCTCATGGCCGTGGCTGACTTGATAGGTGTCTTGCGCGGAAAGCAGGGTAATTAATTCGAATTTTATGGTAACTTGTTTTGATGTATGTGAGATTCTTGAAATGCTGTCTGAAGCATCTGTAAAGGTATTTTTGGACGGCGGTTGGGGTGTCGATGCACTTATAGGCAGAGAAACAAGAATACATAACGACATCGATCTGTTCGTAGAGAAGAAAGACTACTGTATAACCATATCCGTGATTACAGGGAAGGGATACAGAGAAGTTATAATGGACTATACGACCGACAGCCATACTGTCTGGAAAGATGACAACGGAAGAATAATCGATCTGCATTGTTTCGAATATGTCGAAGATGGAATTCTATATGACGGATACACTTTCCCAAGCGAAACTTTCTCAGGTAAAGGAAAAATCGGGAATATTGAGGTGTTCTGCATAAACCCGGAGGCACAGGTACAGTTCCATCTTGGATATGAATACGATGAAAATGATGTCCACGATGTTCTGTTGTTATGCAGAACTTTCAATCTTGAGATACCGGAGCAATATAAAACTCACATCTGATTCAATATGCTATGATTACTGATAGTTATGATATTGAAACTGAACCAATGATCAATCTGTTTGATTTCTACGGCAGACGTGGAGATTTTGCAGATATATGCCTGATAATATTCTCGAAGGAAATTCATCGGCATTTACTTGATTCCTACGAATCTGAAATTATTGCAACTATGTCGGCTTGCAATGGCGACACGCATATCTATAAAACAACTTATAAAGGAGTTACGATAACTTTCTACCTGTCAGGAATAGGTTCAGCAGTAGCATCCTCTCCTCGTGGGTGTCGAGACTCCGGGTGCCTGCACCATCGTCTGCACCGGCAGCGCTTTCACCTTCAAGCTGGACGCCGTTCCCGCTGACGTGACCAACCTCAAACTGGTCATCGAGGCTACCGAAGGCCAGTCCAACGGTGTCAGCCGTGCCTACAGCAAGGCCGCGCAGATCAAGATGGTCTCCAGCCCTTCCACCTCCGCCGTGGACATCAAGTCCGATTACGAAGCCAAGAACGGTGTCCTGGGTGCCGGCGCTCCCAAGGTGTTCTTCCGTTACTACTTCGTGAACAGCGCCACAGGCGAGAAGTCCGGCATCATGCTGGCTTCCGTCACCTGGACCGCAGGTGAGTAGTTCTCACGGGCCAAAAGCCTGAACCAGTCAGCCCCGACAGTCTTCACGGATTGCCGGGGCTTTCGTATGGCCATCTCGCAGAAAATGCGTAAATTGCGTTCGCTAAATCGAAATTTGTATGGCAAATACTACAGATAAATTTTGGGTACGCACAAAGCAATTCTTTGATTCAAAGACATGGCGTATTATCAAAGATATTCTCGAATTGGCACTCTTCATCTACTTGTTGATAAACGCTATTGGCCGATTCTCAAGCACAAAAGGATATGTAGGTGCATGCTTCTGGGTCTTGGGAATTCTCATGGCCGTGGCTGACTTGATAGGTGTCTTGCGCGGAAAGCAGGGTAATTAATTCGAATTTTATGGTAACTTGTTTTGATGTATGTGAGATTCTTGAAATGCTGTCTGAAGCATCTGTAAAGGTATTTTTGGACGGCGGTTGGGGTGTCGATGCACTTATAGGCAGAGAAACAAGAATACATAACGACATCGATCTGTTCGTAGAGAAGAAAGACTACTGTATAACCATATCCGTGATTACAGGGAAGGGATACAGAGAAGTTATAATGGACTATACGACCGACAGCCATACTGTCTGGAAAGATGACAACGGAAGAATAATCGATCTGCATTGTTTCGAATATGTCGAAGATGGAATTCTATATGACGGATACACTTTCCCAAGCGAAACTTTCTCAGGTAAAGGAAAAATCGGGAATATTGAGGTGTTCTGCATAAACCCGGAGGCACAGGTACAGTTCCATCTTGGATATGAATACGATGAAAATGATGTCCACGATGTTCTGTTGTTATGCAGAACTTTCAATCTTGAGATACCGGAGCAATATAAAACTCACATCTGATTCAATATGCTATGATTACTGATAGTTATGATATTGAAACTGAACCAATGATCAATCTGTTTGATTTCTACGGCAGACGTGGAGATTTTGCAGATATATGCCTGATAATATTCTCGAAGGAAATTCATCGGCATTTACTTGATTCCTACGAATCTGAAATTATTGCAACTATGTCGGCTTGCAATGGCGACACGCATATCTATAAAACAACTTATAAAGGAGTTACGATAACTTTCTACCTGTCAGGAATAGGTTCAGCAGTAGCATCCTCTCAATGTCATCTTGCAAGCTGGCTAACTGGAGCATCAAAGTTCATTATGTTCGGTTCCTGTGGCAGTCTTGACCGTACAACCACACAAGGTAGATTTATCATACCGACACAAAGTTACAGAGGGGACGGGTGTTCATATTATTTTGCAGCACCATCCGACTATATTGATATAGCCGCAAGCAAGGAACTTTCCATAATTTTCGACAAATTATCTGTACCATATATTACAGGTAAAATATGGACGACAGATTCGATGATCAGAGAAACAAAAGGACTTGTACGCAAACGTATGGAAGAAGGGTGCATCGCTGTAGAAATGGAATTGGCTGGAGTTCAATCTGTGTGCGACTTCTACAATTTGAAGTTGTATGCTTTTTTTGAAGCAGGTGACATTTTGGATACAAATGGATATGAAGCCAAAGGCTTGAACAATGCCAACCATAGTTTAAACAAACTTTATATTGCTTTAGAAACGGCAACCTACATCTGAAGTATATCAGAATTGTGAATTCTCTGTTTATCGAAATGAATAGGCCCCGACAGTCCAAGAGGATTGCCGGGGCTTGTCGCTTTTCTTTGTCTGGGGAAGCGTGTAACTTTGTAGTCGATTCAAAAACCGCTCGATATGACCGATAGATACTACGCCGCCACAAGAAAGAGTTACGACCTCCACGGCTGTACTGAACTTTGGAAGACAAACGACAGCCTTCAGTTGTGTGCCGACAAAGGAGATCCGCAAGGATTCGGGTTAACTGCCTACGTTGCCATCGACTTTGTGTTCGATGATTCTTTTCTGGACGATCAAAGGTATGAGAGCGTCCGGAGGATTACACAGGATGCGTTCAGGAAGCAATGGAACAAGAGTTTCGACGCACTGCAGAAGGCGATGCTTCACGGTGGGGAGTATTACATCCAGAAGGACGATACCGGGCATAGATTCTCGTTCCATGCCTTCCTGAGAAATCCCAGCCGGCATTACTCCATCACCTGCACCCAGGAGGAAGAATGTGCTGTGTATGAAATTGAAGTCGAGGATAACATCGTTTATAGAAGGGGAACTGCGAATCATAGCCGGGCCATCACTGAGACCACGTTCTGCAAGGCCTACAAAGTCGCTCTGGAATTCTTCTACGATGGCTCCGCCATGCCGTCCAATCACGAGAAAGTATGGGAGGTATTGGATGCGCTCGGCGGTTCTGACGAGCCGGAGAAGCCGGTGCTCATCAGCGCGGAGTATCATTACCAGACAGCCCGGGAACTGATGCTGAAGCGCAAGGAAGAAATCAAATTCCGCCTGCTCGAGTTGGATGATGTTCCGTCCAAGAGGAGAGAACTGCGGGCGGAGATGAAGGGCATCGACTACTGCGTCTCCATCCTGGACAAGAACCATTAGGACGGCATCTTCTACTGTACCGAGACGAGGAAGGATTCCTTGTGGTACTGACTACGATAGCCGGTCACGGTGTCCAGAAGGATGAAACGGCCGTGTACCTGGTATTCGTTCAAAGCGGCACCGGCACGGGAAACATAGTCGGGTATCCTGACGTGGACCGGATCTGGTCCACAAGGTTCATCCGCGAGATAATTCCGAAGCATACCAGGATGACATCCACGGCCAGGCTCAGTCAGTTGAAGTTTGGCAAGAAGCCGGTAGCGCTCCGGTGCAGGCTCCACCCCGAGAATCACTGATACAGGTATCATCAGCGTACCGTCTACGGCCGTGGCGTTGGATAGCTCGATGGCATAAGGAGGGAAGGATTCAAAGCGCTGCGGCTCGGGAAGATGCTCGTCTCCCAGCGTGAAGAATCCGTGGTAAGCCGACACGAACAGATTCTGGCCGGAGATATGCGCCAGGTGATCGAAAGGAGGCCGATGCGGTTCCACCTCCGCCGCGAGACTGTTCCAGACGAGCTGTGTAGAGTGGGGGACAGTCCTCCAGGCGGCCAATGCCCTGCGATGCACGTCCAGATGCTCCAACTGGCCTGCAGTACCGCCATAGACGGGATGCGAACGCTTCCGGGTATAGCACTTGCCATCCCTATGATACCAGGTGGTATTGCCTGCGGAACCGTAGGCGTCATTCACAAGTATGGATGGACGAAATTGGGGCATAGCCTAAGTTTACAAGTTTTGGGTTGAGAGGTAGCAAATAGGAACCTCGGAGCCAATACAAAGGTACCAAAAATCAGCGATTTAACCAACATTCAAAGCACCCGCAGCGGCGGGAGCCGCTGCTTCCCTGATATATATTTATACCCTTTCTTCGCCGGTCGCTCGAGGGTTGTCGCCCGGTGTTAGCACCGACGCTGAATCGAAGGACAATAGGGTGGCCTATGGTGCTGTCCAGTCTCTTAGTCGCCGGGGTGGTGTGCGAAGGGATTGCGGGTGGCGGCTAAGAGTCTGGCAGTGCCATAGGACGCGGAACGAAGTGGAGCGTGTCCGGGGAGGCGGTCTGGCGTCGTGGGGGCGGCTGGGCTCTGGAGCGGAATACTGCGGAGCCCGTCAGGGCGGAGCAATGGAGCGGAGGAGACCGGACGCGAAGGGTGGACAGACGGCCTCACCGGACTGAGCCGGGACGGCTCACTTGCCCGGATAGCGGTACGACGTTCGCGGCAGCGTATGCTGCCTGGCATTGAGGCTCCGGCGCAGTCTGTGGCGGACTTGTTTCGACACTGTCTGCGCCAGCAGCCGGAACGGCTGCCTCCCGGCTGCCCGGAACACTTCTGTCGGGGTTTACCCCGGCAGAGGTGTGGAGGAATAGCGGCCGGGGATAACCAAGCCGTAGGCTTACCGAGGAGCGGAGCGGAGTAAGCGAGGCTGGCGGCTTGTCCGACTGCCTCGCTTACGGAGAGAGAGCGACCCAGCACCGGCAGGTGCCTAAGGCGGCAGGATGCCCGCACTGCACCGACGCTGAATGCGAGAGATGACGGTCGAGAAGCACAGACGGTCTTCGTGGCGGCACTTTGCGCCCACGAACACCACCTAAGCCTCCTGTTGAAGAACGTAGCGGAAGTTGTGGTCTCCGGAGCTTGCGGAGGAGACGACAACTGGAGCGGGGACGGCACGGCACTGACGGTCCTACGAAGACGCGCAAAGTGCGGAGTGAGCGACGGAGGGGAGGGGTGGTCCCCTCCCTGAGCGAACTCCTCTCCTGCCGCCGCCTCGCCCGGGAGTTCGGAGGTAGAACCCTCGCAACTTACTGACGGAGCGTACTTAACATAATCCGGATTGTGCTAACCCGCAGCATGCAGGACGTTGGGGCGGGGCAGTGTCCCGTCGAATAATGATGCCCTTCAAGCGGGTGATGCCGGTCGAGCGAGGAGTTACACAATCCCGATGGGATTATGTTAATGTTCGCGGATTCGGGGCAGGGACGGCCGTGCTGGCACTGCGGCTCCCGGGCGTTTATGCTCTCCCCTCGGGGAGCTGGAGGGGGACTGACCAGCACGGCGAGCTGGCGGTTGTGGAGCAAGCGCAGCGAGCGGAACAACCGACTGCTGGCCGTGACCTTCTTTTCTTAATGCGCGAAGCGCGCCGCGGAACGGCCGCGAGTCTCTGACCGGAGTGGCTTTGCCCGTAGGGAAGAGTCTCGCAGTGGAGCTGGCACAAGTGGAGTTCGTAGGGGCGCTCTGTGCCCCGGAGGACGGAACCAAGCCTTCTGAACGGAGCTTTAGCGTAGTGAAGAGGGCTTGACCGCTTTATTGTTACATCGTGCCCAATCCCTGCAGCAGGTCCATTAATGCTTCTTCTTCAGTGGCCACGTATGGCTTTCGGGATAGAATCATCCTGGCAATCTTGACGCCATCATCGACCTTTGTGATTTGCTGGAAATATGGCTTCCCGAACTCCGGCCAGACCAATTCGGCCTTATCTCCCTCATTGACCAATTCCATATAGACGACTACTTTCCAACCATGATCGGCCTCATATCTCTTGCAGCCGTTGACCCTGATTTTCATTTCGTTATCCTTGACGGTCACGGTCCCTTTCTCAAAGTCCATGTCAATCTTGGTGATTTCGACTGACGGAATGCGCATCTGCTGGGATACGATGGCGTGGTCCTCATAGGAAATGTATCGAGGCGTGGCGTAGATTTCAATGGCCTCGACGTACATACGACCGCTATAGTTCAGCGGATTTGTGCTTTGGGCGTGGCCCAGGATGCCGGATAGAACCAGCATCACGATAAGAATTGTTCGTTTCATTGGATGAAGTATTATTAAGATTGAATTTCAGCGGATTCCTCGTGGACTTCAACGAGGATGACAGGGAGTCCCATGCCACCAGACAGCCCTTCAAGGCGACTGGTTATCCATTCTTGACCTTTCTCCGGGCGGTCTTTGAAGAACTTGGCGGTCAGACGCTCTGCTCCGCTGATGATGAGGGCGCGGACGAAGCGGCGGTTGATGATGCCGGTGGCCTTGCGGTAGACCACTTCAAACTCGGGGTTCTTCTGATCCAGGACATATACCCTGCCGACTGCCTTCTCCTGAGAAATCAAGGATTCGATGGTCTCTTTGTGGCCGTCCAGAGAGACGCAGAGGACGGAGGTGTTCCACTTCTTGCGGAGGTCATCGGCCATCTGGGCAACGATGAAGGATTCGCTCACTTCGTCAGTGGCGTTGATGCGCTGTACACGACCTTTTTCGTAACCGGGGATTTGATTGATTATTTCTGCCATATCTTACTTTTTTCGGCAAAAATAACCGAACCTTCGGCAGAAATTCGGCAGAAGCTAAGAAATAGCGTTAAAAACGGAAATATTTTGGCAGGTGGTGCTGCCCAACTGGAGCTGTTGTCCCTCAGTTGCGTGAATATGGCCGAAGAGATGCCACTTGGGTTTTGCCTTCAGAACGAAGTTGAGTATCTCCGGGGAGCCCAGATCTTCATCGAGGACGCCGTATGGTGGATAATGAGTAACAAGGATGTCAAGATCGATGGGGATATCTTCATCGGCAATCCTTGCGTTCCCGGAAACAGTGCCGATAATTACACCGTCGCAATCCTCTACGGCATCCTGCAAAACAGTGATGCCGGCAGCCTCAAACTTGCGTATGATGTCATTGGCTTGGTTCAGGTCAAAAGATAGTTCATGGTTGCCCGGGACAAAGAGTTTCCATTTGGCCGGAAGCGCCCCGAACCAAGAGATGAAATCATCATACTCGACGCCTTTTAGATCATCCTCCACGGCATCACCGGCACAAATGACAATATCTGCATTCTCCGGCACCTGCAGGTGGCGATGATTGCCGTGGGTGTCGGAGAATGCGAAGATGGCCTTATTACTGGTCTTGATGAGCATCGTTATATGATTTCATCGAAACGATAGAACTGGCGTATGCTTTCAGGTAGATTCATTAAGAATTTGTGGTTCGCTTCTGAACCGAGAACGCTCTGATACGTCATTAGATTGTTGATAATGAGTCCCTTGCCATCTTCCTCTGCGCAATGAGCAAGCCCTTTTTGTAAAATGCTATATGCATCTTTATAAGATTGGTATTTATCAGAAGCCTTAGGAACTCTATCTCCAAATTTGAAGAGGATTTCTCCAAGAACGACCTTCTTCCCGCTAAAGCAATCCTCTCCTTTCATCAACTCGGTGGTAACGCCGAGATAGTGGGAGATCATCTGTTTGACTCCCTCGTTATAGAAAGACTTATCTTCTACGCTATCAAGAAAGCGCTTTGACTCCTTTTCCACTAAATGGACACCAGCCTCTTTGAGTGTGCCTGCTAGTCTTTCATAAATCTTGTCATAGTAATCAACCTTCTTCACTTCAACAGGCTTGCTCCCTAGATACTCAGAGAACTTAGATTCAAGGTACATAATGCAGTTCTCGCCTAATAGGACCACATCAACATTGGAGTAATTACCACTACCAGGACTTACCTCATTTTTAACCTCAAATCGGCTCTCTATAAATTTCTCCTCTTTACCATTAACCGTCAAATAGATGGGGTTGTCTTTACTGACCGAATAGAACACCAGTAATGATGCAAGCGATGAGGAGTGAAGTGTCGTAATCTTATTAGCCTCTTGTCCATCGCCGCTGATAGCTTGCACGAACTTGGAGCAAAACGTCGGATCGTCAATCTTGAAGATATCCTTTATACAGTGTCCAGCAAAAGCGAGTGACCAAGGAGACTCTTTGCCCTTGGAATAATTCGATTTTAGCTGTACGTTACCGGAAGTAAGGAACGCGTTGCCTTGAAAAAACTTATACAGGCCTTTTGATTTGGCAGATTCGTCCAACCTCTTGCTATTGCTCATCATCATAATAGGTGTTTAATTGATTGATCGTTTCTTTGATTGCTGTACGAAGCGTTTTCGGTTCCAAGACTTCAATGGTATCACCAAACGAAAGAATATCCTGCTTAAAGTCATAGTCAGGAGCAAGGTTGTAGGCAAAGACGCTATGGTCACGGTGTGTTTCGATCTCTTCCTGGCTGCTATGCAGTGGAAGGGAGCGGAAGTAGCGAACCTGTTTGCCGTGGACCTTCAAGAGGACCTGCTGGCTCTTCATATCGTCATACTTGCGCACTCCGTATAGAGACTGGAACCAGGCCTTGGCATCCAGACCTTCCGGTACCTTGAACGTATCGGGAAGTATCTCCACCTCGAGCATCCGATCAAGCGCGTACATGTGTGGTTTGAAGTCCTTGTCGTAATCCTTATGGCCATACAGATACCAACGGCGCTTGAATTCTCTGATAAAGTACGGCTCCAGCTCGAAGGTCCGTTCCTCGTCCATCCGGTAGCCCTGGTAGCGAACCTTCAGCTTCCGATTGTCACGGATGGCCTGGATGACGGTGGTCAGAAACTGGTGGCTGGAAGGCACATTCTCGAAGAAGATTCGGTCTTTCATGCCAGCGCTCTCGTTGAGAAGGGAGTTCAAGCTAAGGGCATCCAGCATCCAGGCGCGGATACCTGTGCCGTCCATATCTTCTTCGTTGACGATGCTATAAGTGTTGTCTCTACGGTCGCAAACAATCTCGATACCGAAGATGTCGGATATTGCTTCAATATGATTCGCGAACGTGCGCGCGGCAAGGTCACTGCCGAATTCGTTTACCGTACTCCGCCTCCATAGTTGCCTAAGTTGAGCCAACGTCTGCGGCCCGCGGCTCTGGAGCGTTTCCAGTAGCCAAATGTAAGATTTGAAATAATTCTTTGCCATATCTGACCACAAAGATAGCCATATCTTCGGCAAAATAATGGCAGAATATAGAAAAAGTGCATTTGCCTGAATCTTGCCGAAGCCCCGATTACCTTTGTCGCCAGAAAAAGAATAAGAGTATGGAAATAAAGCAACTTGAGCCAAAGGACAAAGTGCTCACCTTCTTTGGGGAATTCAAAAGCGCAACAGTGGAAAGCGCAATCAAGGAAATCGTCAAAATCAACATCTCTGACCAGGAATACCTGAAACAGTGTCGGCAATGGGCCATTGATAATGGACAAGATCCGTCGCCGGCCAAACTTACGCCAATTGAATTCTATCTCTCCACCTATGGCGGTGCATGCTATGATGGTTTAGCGCTACACGATGTCATCAAATCATCAAACACACCTGTTGAAGTGATTTGTACAGGGAAGATCATGTCAATGGGCGTCATCGTCGCCTTGGGCGCTAAGGTGCGCAAGGCGTACCGAAATACAACCTTTATGATTCACCAAGTATCAGGCCTCTCGTTCGGAACACTCCGGGAGATGGAGGATACCGTGGCTGAAGCTTCCCGTATCAACGAGATTCTTTTCAGTATCATTAAATCCAAGACGAAGGTAACTGAAGAGCAGTTGAACGAGGTCCTGCAGAAGAAGAAAGACTGGTTCATTACAGCCTCAGAGGCCCTGGAACTTGGGATTCTGACGGAATTGCTGTAGGAACGTCGACAATACTACTAACCGAACGTTTTCTATGATAAGATGGCGGAAAGAATGAGGATGCCCAGGATGATAATGATCCAGATGAAGGACCAATCGACGTCTTTCTTCTTCCTGCCGGTTGCCTGAACAGCCGGTTTGGGTTTGATCGGCTCCGGCTGGAGTGAAGGATTCGATGCAATTGATGCCATTGCTGCTTCGGACGGCAAGTAATGCTCCCGAACGGCGGCCAAGAGTTCCTTTGCCTGCGCAATCAGTTTCTCACACTCAACGACTTCATCTTCCAGTTCCTCGCTGTCCTCGAAATCGCCTGGATATTCTTCTTCTCTTTCCTCATCATCGTCAATGGCCTCGACCGGAAGATTGGATATGAGAAAAATGACATCGGCCTCTATCTCGTTCAACTTACTTTCCAAATCGACGGGGTCGAAGGATAGGTCGGTGAGATAGTCTTTCTCGGTCAAGGTCGTCAGGAACTCTACTCCCAGACGAACTGCTGCTGATTCATTCTCGTACATAGGCGTCAGTCAAAGATTTGTTCCCATTCCGCGGATAGCTTGTCCAGGTCGCCCCAGCCATAGTTCTTGTTGCTCCCACTGGTCTCCGGTAAGCGCAAAACCTTCACATTGGCCAGTGCAGGATTCTTTTTCAAGTCTCTCTCGATCTGCACACCGAAGTCGTCATATTTCCCGAAGCCGTTGATGGCGACGACATTGATGGACGGATGCTTGGCCATGAAGCCAAGTATGTCGTTGGGCTTACCATCACGAATGTCTTTGTCGTTGCTGCTGTCAGGGCGAATGGCGGATTGGTAGTAATCCCACAAAGCGATGTGATGTTTGGACAGAAATGCTTGCTTCTGCTCATAACCAATCGGCATCTGTTCTCCTTTGAGACGGCTTAATACCTCCCAGATGCGGTTGGAATTGGAATAGTAATACTGCTTATGAGCCAACGATTCGCCTCCCGGGAGTGTGCCGAGAATTAATATCTTCGGCTCATCACACATCAGCGGAGGGAATCCGAAGGTCCTTGCAAACTCCAAGTTCTTTTGCTCGCTTTTCTTGTAGAATCGCCAAGGTTTCAGGTCTTGCTCCTTCTTCTCGTCTTTCAGGTTGAGCCTGGTGCTTTGTATGATCTCCTTCGGCTCAGTAGACTCTTCGTCCTTCCATATCACCCTAAGGCCTTCACCGCTGAAACTCTGCTCTCCGAACATATCTTCCCAGAGATATGACGGATGCGTTTCGACTTTGCCGTTGTCCCTTCGATATGATCTGATAAGAAATGAAGCACGATACTCCTTATCTGGATTCTCGAAAGTGACATCTATGCCAAAGGTATGCGGATACAATGAGCCTTTGTTCGGGAAATATGGAACATCGTATTTGCCGGTCTTCCTATGAATCATTTTCTTATCCTGCATCCAAGCTTCTTCCCGAGCCTTCTCTCCATAAAGATAGAACTCAATATCGACGGGATAGATTCTCGTCTTTTTGTTCACGAGGAAGTAGCCACCCCAGAAAACGACTTCTGCTATCTTCCGGAACTCCTTAATGATGGTCTTCTCATTCGCCTCACGGGCGTTGAATTGTGTCAATACTTCTTCTAAACGTGTCATAAGGTTGCAGGGCTAAACGTTAAGCTTCCTCCGGTGACCATTCGGGTTCATCGGCAAGGATATTCCAGCTGACGCAATTGAGGGCGCCGCCGTCCTTGATGATGTCCCAGCAATCGCGTACGAGACGAACATTGTAATCGGGATAGAACTTCTGGATCTGCTCGACGGCCATCTGGTCTTCTTCGATACCAAGCCCAGGCACAAAGATACATTTCTCCGTCTGCAAGAAGTTGATGTACGCCCAGTTGATCTTGAGGTGCTTGTTGGTGCCGTAGCGCAGTTCTTCCACGGTGAAATGCTCGGACAGCTCCTTCCGCAGTTCTTTCCCCAGTTTCGGGTCAAAATCGGCATAGTTGTTCAGGAGGACGCGGTTTCCGTCGATCCAGCGGACCATTCCGTCTGCATGGCCATAGCGATCATATCGGTCTCTGGAAATCAAAACGATCTGCGCTTGGAAGTGATTTTCCAGCTCTCTGAGCAAATCCTTATAGAAGCGCATCGGGTTCTCCTTGATGATTTTGTCGGTCATAATGACCTTGTCGCCACACTTTACCACGTTGCCGCCGTCCATAATGATGTCAGTTGTGACGCATTCGAGGTTCATTTCTTTGCAGATGCCCTTATAATCAGGGATAAAGTCCTCGAATCCATAGAGGTAGTCAGGGTGATATGCATACTGCAGGAAGCGGCCCTTATCGAGCTGGATGGGCATATAATCCCGCGCCCAGATATGCTTCTTGGACTTGGTGAGAGGAAGAGTATGCAGATGGACACGCGCAGAGTCGAGTTCGTCAAGAATTCTCTTGAATGCGGGCATATAGTGCTGCAGGCCTTCGGCCAGGTACACAGCGTTGGTTTGTTTATCCGAGATCATATAGGTTATTGTATGCTTCAATGTCAAATCCGTGTTCTATAGCCAGGTTCTGCCAAGCATCGGCCTTCCTTTCGTCCTCTTCTACTCCCAGGCCGAACCTGTAGCACCGGGAGACGTTGAATTCGGCGCAGGCTCCACCGCCATGCTCTACCGATTTCATGAACCACTCATAGGCCTTTTTGAGGTCTTTTTTGACCAAAATGCCGGTTTCATAGCTCAGGCCAAGGTCGTTCATCGCTGTAGGTTCGCCACAATCTGCTGCCCAGAAGCAAAGCCACATTCCCAGGCTCTTGCTGATTTTGTTGAACGTGTTCTCCAGAACCAGTTGGGCATAATTGGCGGCCGCGTGGATGTTCCCTTTCCAGATGGCCTTCCACATCCAGAACTCGGCAAGCCGGAGGTTCTTCTTTACGCCCGTTCCCAACAGATAACTGAAGGCGTAGTTGTTCATGGCATCAGGGTCTCCTTTGCGGGCCAGCTTCCGGTAGATTTTAGTGGCGGTGTCATAATCCCGCTCGCCGAACCATCCGTGACAAAGACCATAGGCCAAATCGTTGCCAGCAGCAAAGTTACCCAATTCATAGGCTTTTTCCAAAAAGTGCCTGCCCATCACGGGATTGTCGTTGGCCAGGAAACTATACGCTTCCTTGTACATGTACTCACCTTCATTCTTCGGTTCAAACCCTTTCAACTCGTTTGGCATTGACATCAGACTGGTGGTCCTTCCGTCGCTCTGAAAACCCCGGTCTCCCAGATCGGAGTTTCTGTCTAAAATTAAATCTAAATCAATAATATTCATACACTTATGCGTTTGTTTCCGCAAAGGTATGAAGCCAATTTCGGGAGGGCAAATCTTTTCTGTTAAAAGATGTTAAAGGTTATGAAAGAGTTATTTATAGCAAAACCAAGAACTATTCTTCATCTACTATTCTTTTAGCATAACGCCTCAGACTTTTGGGCAGGTGGAGTTCGGCTTCGACCTGGGCAAGATTTCACGATGCTTTCTGGCCTGTTCTCGGGCGTATTCGCGGCTCTCGCGGCGGAGGGCAGTCCATTTGTCGTATTTCTCCTTTGCGGCCCGTAAATCGGCCTCTATGCGGTCGATGGTGGCATCTGTATTCTTGCCGAGTTCGCATTCCCAGACGGTGATGACGGTCCAGGCGAGGGTGTCGAGGCGCTGGGCGTTGAGTTCGTCGCGGGCGATGTTGCGGGCTATCTTTTCTTTCCAGAATCCGGCGTTCGTCTTGGGTTCGACGTACTTGGTGCAACCGCGGTGGCCGTGCCAGAAGCAGCCGTTGATGAAGATGACGGCGCGGTACTTGGGCAGGACGAGGTTGCGCGCTCCGGCACTACGGCTCCCGGGCGATTATGGCCCCTGGGGGCGGTGGGGGATAAACCAGCACGGTGAGCTGGCAGTTGTGGAGCAAGCGCAGCGAGCGGAGCAACTGACTGCTGACCGTGACCGCTTTTCCTTATTTCTGCGGGGAGGGCGTCAGCAAGTTTGTGGGCGGCTTGTCCGGCCACAATCTTGCAGCGAAGGGTGGCATTGAAGGTTGCCTTTCCGGGCGGCTCGTCCGTCCCGGAAGGGCAAGTACCGCTTTCCTTATCGGCCCACATATCGACACCGTCCGCAATCGGCCTTTATCTTCCCATTGGCACTGCGTATTCTGCGTATTTCGCGCATTTTGCGCAATCCGAGCATCTCTATTACAAGAACCAGAGGTTTGTTTTGCCGAAAGCGGGGAGTTCTTCTTTGCGGAAGTGAGGAACTATCTCTGCGACCATCTCCGGGTATTTGATGGTGATGGGCAGATTCTGTTGCTTAACAGACTTCCAATACATCCGGCTGAACTTGTAGACCTGGTTAAGAAGGGCACGGGCTTCGTCCATGCGCAATTCTTTGTCCTCGGGGGCCGCGTTATTATAGACCTTCTTCAGTTTCAATTTGACTGGGAAGAGGAAATCGTATCTGCCAGGCTTATCATAGCGGGCATTGTTATACAACAAGAATTCGTTGTACGAGAGCCTGACTATAGTGCCGCTCTTCGGCATAAGGCCAGGGTCTTCAGTATCGAATCCGACATAATCAGATGCCTCAGTTTTATTGATGGTGACGATATATACCGGGATAGAGAAACCGAGTTTATACAGCATATCCGTAATCTTCGCAGAATCCCTTTCTTTCATCGTCTTATAATAATGAATGATTACACGGTCGGGATTACCGCTCTCAATAACGAAATGGCCCAATGCCTTACGAATATCGCCCACAAGGCTGTCAAGGTCATCATCTCGATAGCAGTCGAAGTTCTGGAAAACACCTTCATTATTGAAGCAGAAAGCACTACCAATGTATCTCTTACCAATCTTCTCGGACTTGAATGCCCCGACACCTATGATAACGTCGTTACTTTTCTTGCGTGTCTGCAACTGCCAGGGGATGCCACCTATCTTGGCAAGTATTGCGGTTTTGATATTGGGAAGATGGAACTGGAATGCATTCTTGCCAGGGTTCTCGTTGTAAATAGCCTGCGAGGTGACCCCTTTCTCCAGCAGCATTTCCTTGACCTTGAAATATATGTCGTGCCTCTCCGGGTTAGGGTCATCACGATCTACTGGACTGATGTAGAGAGCCACGTAGAAGGCGTTGTCATCCCACTGCTTCTTTGCCAGGCCTGCTCGTATGTCCTCGACAGCGGTCTCAACTGATTGAAAAAAGATGCTTCCATTCTTGTCAGTGTTAAAAGGCTGCAGGATGTCGTCCGCAAGCGATTTGTATTTCTGAAAGTACGCACCGGTGGAAGGATTCTTTACCATTCCGTCTTTCAGAATGCAGTAGAGCGACCGGCAAACATCCTTCTGACTCTCTTGAGCGATGAAAAAGAAGCGGACGTTTGTTTTTTCTGTTGCACTGTACGGACCGTATCCGCCTCCATTTCGATTGCCGAATAAGCCGGTGTACGGGTCGAAACTAATCTGGCTGCGGCCGAAGAGCAGCACGTTGGAGCCCTGTGTTACCTCGGTTAGCTTGTCGTCAGGCACCGTGATGAAATCATTGCAGGTTATCTTCAGTACTGTGGAGTTGAATTCTTCTGTGTATAGATACTCTTTTGCGAATGAACGAATCTTGGGCAGGGTGTCGGCATAGCGGTTAGGAATCTTCTCATAATGCTCAATGACACCGAGTTCTCTGGACAAGCTCCTTGTTGACGACTGGAAAGATGGAGGAGATTTCTCGTTTTTGCTCGGGAGTGAGGTCCCTTACTTTAACCACTTCGTCTCCAACAATAACCTTATAGCGTGTTGCTTTGAGGTCAAGGGCGGAAAGGGGTGTGTCATATACGATGGAGTGCCCATTGTATGACACGAGCAATTCCCATCCTGAAGTGACGGTCTGGTCTTTGGGTACAATGGAGAAACGGAGGTACTGCGTGCAGCCTTCCTGCTTTTGTTCTGAGTCCTCAATCCAGACTTCGATGTTGTCTACGAAATCATAACCGACAATGGCACGTTGTCGGAAATAGTCGTAAAGACGTTGTTTTAAAACGCTTTTAGTCAGATCCCGATCAGCACCAAGGCGGATGCGGGCAAAGTAAGAATCACCAAAACACTCACGAGCGTTGCTGGTGATGGAGAAATAGAGACGGCGGGTGGCGGAGAGGGTGGGCTCAGCAGCCCACAGTTCGGGACACTGGTCTTTGAATAGACTCCGGATGTGTCCGTGTTCTTTTCTTTCTCTGTTCACCTCAAGGTCGATTACGTCTGTGATAAAATCGACCGATAAAATGTTGATAATCATAATGTTTAAAAACTTAAATTAAACACTCGGTTCGAGCCTCCCGCGAGAGGAGACCCCAGCTTCTATATTGTTCCCATTATTGGGAGAATAAAAACGATAATTGGCAATAAATAACAGCCTACAGGATGACAAAGAACTATACTACTGCTTGTTCACAAATATAACGTTTTATTTCGGTAAGAGCAATTTTAATTACGGAACATATTGCTAACCATAGTATGTTGATAACTTTAGTTAGCATATCTACCTTTGTAATTAGTAAATCAAGCAATTACATAATGGAAAAAGAACCTATTCTCAAGGCTTTCGGACAGAGAGTTCAAGAGCTTAGAAAAGAACGTAATCTGTCACAAGAACAGCTTGCTGACTTGGCTGGTGTACATCGAACATATATCGGTATGATAGAACGTGCAGAAAAGAACATTACCCTCTGTAATATCGAGCGCATCGCTAAAGCATTGAAATTGGACATCAAAGATTTATTCTGATATGGCAACAATTCTCCCAGTTACTATTAACGAAAATTCCAGAGCGGATTATAGGCGTACTCTAACAGAGCTGTTTCTAAATGAGCCAAACGGTGCTGCTGGCGCACCAAGCAATTTCGAATATAACGTAGAAACAGATAATGCTGGCAACCGGATTTATTTGAAGAGGCCCACGAATCTTAATAAAGGTTTCGACTTTGAGGTACGTGTTTCAAATCAAAGATTTAAGCATGTAAGCAAAAATGGCCGTGTATCCCATAGCAATAGGCCTTCTCACGATAATATCTTAGATGACCTTGCAGCGAAGAAGGCAGAAGACCCTGCGCAATATTCAAGTCTTCGTGCTATCATAGACCGTATTTTTAACTGCAACGAGATTGATCCTTTGGAGTATAATGCGTTTACCTTCCAGAGTGGCTATCCTGTTGACATGATTTGCAAGTGTATTAAGTGGCTCTTTATTGAACAGGATATAACATACTGGAATTGGAGTGGTCGCAATATGCTTTACAATGGTATTAGAAGCATTTAGCATTTTGCCTATGTATAATCCAAAGTATTTCATTGACAATGAGATGTGGCAGTACCGTGATCCTAAAGGTCCTGCCATTCACACCTTTGTGGCTTCTGATGGAACAGCAATCGGTATCTTTCAAGGGAAAAAAGGAGCACGACCCGATCTGGATTTCCGCGTGAAGATTCTTCAGCCAAAACCTGATGCGAAGCCATTCCTTCTTCCCCACGACGAATGGGTAGTAGACTTACTGCTAAAAGCACAGCACCACAAAGATGCGGTTGTTCGTTTACTGGACTATTATCTTGAGTTCTATGAATCTTGCAAGCCTTTCGACTCACTGGAAGAGCGTAAGCTTTATCAGCCTCGCACCCTAAAAGAGATCGAGACCAAGTTTGCAAATGTTAGTACTCCAGGGACAATGTCCATCGGTGGAATTGCCATTATCCTTGAACTATTCTGTTTGTGTGAGAAACAGACACCTGACGCCCACCAGTTCAAACTGGCGCTTCAGTGGACAAAAGAGTGCATTTTGGGCCAACGGGACTTCAAGAATGTCCTTAATTTGGTGATTCGACACAGAGAATATTAGAACGGAAGTTCGGGACCGTAATACGCCTCCGGCTCACACAGGACGCGGATGTCGCTATCCTGGAAGAGTTTGGCCTGCTTCTCTAATTTCTCCAGAATCTCTCCTCTACGATTGATGCTGTTCAGTTCCTCGCGACGGGCTTTGCTCATCTCGAGGAATTTTTCTTCCTGGTCAATGCCGAGGAAGCGGCGTCCCAGAAGGTTGGCCGCAATACCGGTAGTACTGCTTCCTGTGAACGGATCAAGTATCCAGGCACCAGGTTTCGTAGAAGCCTGAATGATTCTCGACAGGACGCACAACGGTTTCTGGGTGGGGTGCTTGCCGCATGATTTCTCCCACGGTGCAATAGCCGGCAACGTCCAGACATCACGCATCTGAGTACCACCGTTGATTTCCTTCATCAGCTCATAGTTGTAGTAATGAGCCACTTTCTGCTCCTTTCGAGCCCACAGGATGTACTCCGCTGAGTATGTGAAATACCGGCAGGACAGATTGGGTGGAGGATTGGTTTTTACCCACGTGATGCAATTGAGAATCTTGAAGTCCAGCTCCGTAAGGCAACGAGCAACGGAGAAAATGTTGTGATATGTTCCGCTGACCCAGATAGTGCCATCTGATTTCAGATGCTCACGGCAGGCTGCCAGCCATGTTTTATCAAACTTGTAGTCCTCCTCAAATCCTTGGGACTTATCCCACTTGCCTTTGTTTACAGACACGGGAACGCCGCTCTGTATGCTGATGCCACCGTTTGACAGATGATATGGCGGATCTGCGAAAATCATATCGAACTTGAAATCGAAGGAGTTCAAAAGCTCGATACAATCTCCCTGCAGGAGCGTGAAGTTTTTATCCTGTGATTTGTAGTAGGCTGTGGGCATTTGGGTTATATCAGTTTCGATGCGATCACACCTTCATCGAGGTCCATGATATTGTAGAGATTCTCCAAAACGTCGAAGGTCTCCTTTAGGTTATTACGAGCAGAGCCCCAGCCCTGGCCATCAGTAATCCAGACGAACTTGAATTTGGGATGATTCTTGGTCTCCAGGGCGATGGTCTTGTAACTGCGGGCAGTCTCATTAAGTTTGGAGCCACCGCTGGCGTAGAAATTGGTCTCGATGCCATAAATCATATTGGGGCGCTTGATGACGAAATCGAAGCGTTTCTCTGTGCCGCCCTCGTTGGAGATGCAGGACAGGTCAATGCCCCATTTCTGCTCAATTTCGTGGATGTACATCTCCTTGAAGTAAGTCTTATCCTTCTCCAGACCGGCCTTGATAAGATAACCTTCCACCAGGTCTTCCATCACGTGACCACCGCGATTCTTACGGGCATTGGAGTCCAAGCCGGTCTCTACGCCGGTAACGTAGTCCACCAGATTGTGGATGTGCTTCTGCTGCATGAGGTCGAACAGGCCGGTCTCACGCATAAAAACAGTGTATTCCTCAATGTGGTAGTTGGCCTTCTTGAAATTCCAGACGTGCTCGCCGTCAAAGTCCACGGTAAGGATGTCAGATTCACGCTTGGCAAGCAGGATAGGAATACACTTGAGGATTTCCGGATAACGCCGGTACAGCGCCACGAATCCCTTTTCAATATCCTGACATCCTATTAGGGAATTCATGATGTTGAGCTCAACCTTGATAGCGTCTACATTCTTGTAAATCTTCTCAAAGTCGGTGTAATACTTATAGCCAGCTATGGCGGAGCGGAAGCCCGCCAACCAAGTCATAAAATCTCTCATACTTACGCGTTAACTACGTTAGAAATCATCAGTTCAGAGATGGCGCCGCGGCCAGAAGCATCGGAATTAATCATTCTGGCGGCGGATACTCTTTTGATGACAAAGTGTTGGTATATGGTGTCGAAGAAATTCTCTGTAGGATTCACGTCCTTCGGATCAGAGTTACTGGCTACAAAGAGGGCTTTTTCCTTGCTAATCTGGTCACAGAAGTCGCGGAGTCGGAGTTGCTCGCTATCGTCGAAGCCTTCCTTTGCATATGACGTGAAGGATGAAGTTTCGGTGATGGGCTTATACGGCGGGTCAAAATAGAACAGGGTATTAGGGCCGGCGAAGCGTCCAGTTTCCGCGAAATCACCGCAGAGGATTTCTACCCTCTGAAGGACACTGGAACATGCACGGAGATTATCAGCATCGCAAATACGGGGATTAGCATACTTGCCGTGAGGAACATTGAATTCGCCTTTGGAATTGACCCTGTACAGGCCATTAAAGCACGTCCTATTGAGGAAGATGAAGAGTGCGGCCGTTTCTACCGGAGTGGTCTGCTTCGTGTTGAAACGGGCTCTCTTCTCAATGAAAAAAGCCTTGCGGTCTTCTGCGCCCAGGGGAATATACTCTTCTTGGATATGAGCGAGTTCTGCTATCAGTTCCTCCACGTTCTCCTTGATTACACGATAGGTGCAGATAAGTTCCTGGTTGATGTCGTTGATGACAGCTCTCTCAATGTTGGGATATGCCTGAAGAATCCAGAACATAACGGCGCCACCACCAACAAACGGCTCCACATAAGTAACTTGCTGACGGGATGCGAAATCGCGAGGGAGCGATTTGCGAACCTCATCCAGCAACTGTGTCTTCCCTCCAACCCATTTGATGAATGGCCGAGCTTGAGTCATGTCTTCGAACAACTTCATAAGCAATTCATATTTCTACAAAGTTACAAAAAATATCGGTTTGCCGGTAGTTTTTATCTGTTTATTGCTCGCTTAATCTGTAACTTACGGAATTTCAATCAAATGAAAAAAGGCTGAGTAGCCCCCTTGCGGGGACTACTTAACCTTGGCATATTGGCCGTGCGCGGTTCTCTCCAGACGCCCTTCGTCGCACCACTGTCCGATGGTGCGGTCAATCGAGCGCGGGTTGAGGCCCACGGCCACGGCCACATCAGAGTATGTCTTCCGGTCGAAGGTGCCCGGAAGGGCATCGTAGAAGCGCTGGTAAACCTTCGGCTTGTCGCTGCGCTTGGACTTGATGGCGACCGGAGTCTCCGGCAGCATTTTGTATACCCGCGCCATGTGAGCCACAAGCACCTCGCAGATGGCGGCAGCCGTCTGATAATCTTGTTCCAGGCATACGATGTCGCTCTCGAAGTCACCATCCTCTGTCAGCCTCAAGGCGGACAGAATCATAGCTATACGGTAAGTAATGAGACCTAGACGCCTGATGGAGGCGACGATAGCGTCACCGTACTGGTTGTAAAGCGCCATCTGCGAGTCGGAAAAGCGGCTGTCAAAGTCCTGTTCCTGCTCCTCGGTCAGAGAGAAACGGAGGTCCTTCCCGGCTTTGAGGATGTCGTACAGGTCTTTAACTCCGGCCCCGAGTTCCAAAAAGAAATCGTCCTGGGTAACCTCCTCCTTGTAGGCGAACGGACTGAGCCAGACGAGTTCCGTCTGCAGGCAGTAAAACGCGAAGCGGCTGAACAGGCCGTTCTCGGCATCCGTTATGAGATTGAGAATCTGGTTCGGAGTGCCGGTAAGCAGGGCGGACAACTTGGGCTCCTTGATGAACACGCGCTCGCGGTCCTTGCGTCTGGCGAACGAGATGTTTTCGTGGTGAAACGCCTTGCGGAAGCCGTCGGAATACTTGCCGTAGTCGGAAGCGAAAATGTTGGCAAGGGTGTCGCCTTCGCTCTCGAACATCATCCCTTTGCCACCGTTGTCGTTCAGGATCTGATAGACCACCGTGGCGCTGCTGTTGGCAGGGATGTAGTGCATCAACATCGGCGGCTCTTCCGGTATCTCAAGCCCGGACTTGTTCTTTGCGGACTTGAATTCCTGCATCTTCTTCTTGTACTCCTTCTCTTCATCGTCACACTTCTGGTGCAGCGCATCGTCGATGGGCTCCGCAAGGTGCCGGCAGAGCGTAAGACGCCCTTTGCCTGCGGACGCACCGGCGGTGACGAACAGGAAGAAGTTGGGGTACACTCTCCGTCCGTGGTAAACTCCGGAGATGTGAGGAAGGCAGGATGAAAGAACGCAAAGAGCACCGAGGATGAGCATATCGCAGTCTTCGTCCGAAGTGGACTGGGCCGCGATCGTATCGAGCGGTGCGGGGAGAAGGTCTCTGACGGCAGGGGAGAAGACGGGGAGCGGAGGCTCTTCGACATCGTCGGGCTGCTTTTGCGCAGAATCCGCAGTTTCCGCAATATGCGCAGGAGATGTGTCTGCGGATTTCGCGCATTCTGCGGAAGTTGCGCATACGCGCTCGCGGGTGTGAAGGGAAACGCCCGCTTCCTTGGCCTTGTGGAAGAACGTGTTGAGGGTCACACCGGTTCCGTGCGCCCTGAGACACTTGTCGTACTGCTCGTCGGTAATGCGCTCGTTGTACTCCGGGTGGAATCTGCTGACGCGATAGAAGTAGTCACGGCCGTTTTCACCGAATTCATCGGCAAAGGCAAAGCCGATGTCCAGCCAGTTGTCGTAGCCGGTGGTGATGTCAATATGACCCGCTTCAATTCGCTGAAGAACGATTTCAACATCATCGGCCCTGTCGCCGGTATTGACGACAGAGGATGAAGTTTTACGTTCGGTCGCAGGGGTTACTTTATTCGCCCATGCGTGGGGATCAAATGGGATTTTTTCCATCGCTAACAGATTTCAGGGTTGAGATACGCTTCCGGGTCGAAGGGCAAAAAGCACGCTCTGGACACGTCCTTGCCCGATTTGTCCGGCTCGATGCCGTAGGTTTGAACCAGGTAGTTGGAGACGGAACGAAAGTAGTCGGAGTGCGGCATCAACGCTACGTTGATTTTGACAATCCACTTGAGCCCGTCACCGCTGGGAGAGCGGAACATCAACTCGGTCTCGAAGTACGGGTCGTCCAGGAGCGTCCGCTTTAGAGCGTCTATGTCCTGAACGTGGTCGAAGTCGAGGCAGAGGTAGCCGCTATGCTCCACCAGGTTGTCGTTGGACCGCTCGGAGAACACACCGGAGAACGTGCAGTATGCGAAGTGGGCAGCCTTGTACTTGCGTCTGGCGTCCTTGTCTTCGATGGAGCGGAGTTTCTCGGTCTCGGCCTGAGCGTAGTGACCGGTGATGTAGTTCCAGACATCCAGCAGCGTGATGGACTTGTGAGGAGTCTTGTTCGTGACCGGAGCCTTGAAGAAGGAGAAGGAGGGGAGCGGCTTCACCGGGACCGCGTTGCGGTCGTAGGGGCTGTAGCCCTCCTCAAGATGGAGGAACAGGTCTTCGTTGATGGCGATGAGCAGATCCTGTCCGTCTTTCCTCCAGTACAGCTTGGCGAAGTCGAAGCAGTCGCCTTCGGGGATAGCGTCGAACTGGTCTTTGTGACGGGCGATTTCGTCGGAGAGTTTCTCTTCCGGGTGAATCTTTTCCGTCCAGACGTGGAGGGTCTCGCTGCCATCGGCAAATGGATTCCTGCAGATGCCGCAGTCGCGACCGGAGATTTTCATCACGGTCTCGCCGGGGTAGAACTGACGCAGAATGTGGGAATAGATTCCCGTGCCGTAGTGCGTCTTGGCGAGGATGGCTTCTCTACTGATCATAGCGCAGCCCTCCACGTTTAGAGTTGACGTAATCCACGGCCGCCTCCTGCATCTCGTCCTCGGTCTTGTGATAGCCGCCGGCAAGCCAGGCGTCAATCTCGGAACGGAGGAAACGGAGCCGCTTGCCATCTTTGTGGTAAGGTACGCGCCTGAGCGTGACCCAGTCGTAGATGGTCTTGCGAGCGGGTTTGTCGGGATGGTAGGCCATCAGGCCTTCAACGTCCATCCACTCGTCGGGGGTATTCCCCTTGGCGTCCTTGAGTTCAAGGACCAGGTTGACAAGCCGGTCAACCTTCTGTTCGAGAGATGCCACGATCTGGGGCATCTGCTCAAGAGTAAAAGTGTTTTGTAACATAAATTATCAGCGGCTGCATAGACTCCGGAACGCGCCGCTGAACCGTGAGCCGCCACTTGTGAATTCAAATGACAGCCGCGAAGGAAATAGGTGAAAGGGCGGTGCTCCAGAAGTGAACGGGGTTCACCCTATTCTCTGTCTTCTACTGCGATAAGTCGCTGATAATCAGCACGAGAAAATGAGCAAAAGAGAAGGACGGTGAGAGGTTTTTACTCCTTTTCACCGTCCTCGGTTCGACATCGGCAGATATTACTCTCCCGTAATACGCTTAACGTATTGGTTGTATCCGCTTGGGGGGATACTAAATCGCTTTTTCAACACATCCCATTCAGGGTCTTTGTCGTTGACCAGTCCCCGATATAGGAAATCTATCCATTCATCTTGGATGTTGTCGTGAAATATGTCCTGATGTATAAGATACACCGTATAGCGAACCCAGGTGACACCCTTGGGTATTCTTGGTACGCGGTGTGTGATTACAGGACACTGGTTACTTTTCACAAGGTCTTCAAGATATGTCTTGAGCAGTTCGAAGTCCGTTTTCGGCATAACACGATCTTGTGTGTCGGGGTCTATTCCATCAAGGAAAGCAATACGTTTGTGAACGCAAGCAATCTTGTCTTTGACCGGCATCGCCGTGCTGACCGGAAGCGGCTTAGGGGAGCCAGGCTTCTGACCGGACTTTCGTCTGGTAACGTATACCGCAGCGGGGTCTTGGAGATATAGTTCGTTCTGTTTGTTCAGGAATGTTGCTAAATGATATTTAATTGATTGCTCGCACTTAAAGCAATTATTTAAATCGTAATCACTGAGTAGTTCTTCAATTACGTTGGAGCGTTCCAGGGCGGTATCTTCTTTCTCATATTCGGCTCTGAACGCTTCGCGCTGAGCCTTCACGACAGGGGAGACGACCGTCTTCTCAATGAGTTGTTTCACATCCGTCACATGCGTACCAGTGGAAGAGATAAAGATGAAGTTCTCCAACGCTGCCGCAACTTTCAACAGGGCGGGGCGTGATTCAACTTCTTCCGCATGGTCTTTCAGTTCCGCGAGCACTTTGGATGCATCGCCCGGTTTATCATCCACGATACAACGCTGCGCTTTGTGAATAAGTTCCGTGAGATTGAATTCACCGGGAAGGTCATAAGGCAGGAAACCATCAATGCCGCGGTCAAACTCGAACTCGAAAGGCTGTATGTAATCTGATTCTTTCAGAATGGGCTTAAATAGCAGCACCAGTTCGTAATACAGGTTGACGAGACTGAATGTGAGGTAATCGTATATCGCCATCGGTTCCTTTGCGGAATTCATCCTAATATCCAGCGGAACGTCTTTCCTGGGGAACATCTCGTCACCGATAAGGATGGCTTCCCACGCCGCTTCGTTGGTCTTTCTGGAGAGTTCTGAAAGAGTGGACTTAACCTCCTTACGCGTCTGGTAGTCGTCTTTTACGTCGTGGCTGTAATCCAGCAACTGATGCCGTATCCGCAGGCATTCAAGGTCTACCATCGCCTTGTAGAAGCGACTGTAATGCTTGTCTTCAATGGATATGTCCGGCATCTTTATGGGATACGGGTCGTCCACTATCGGCGTATATTTCTTCGCGGCACCGTCCAGCAGCGCATTGATGTCTGCTCCCTTTTCATATGAGAACCACTCTGGATCTGTGATGCCGGATATGGCTTTGAGATTCGTAATAATATCCTCCAGATTGTCTGGGCGCTTGTCAAGTATAGGGGCAATTCTCTTGTAATGCGGAATCTCTGGCATCACGATAAGGCGATACTGGCCGCCTATTATCGAATTGAGAAGATTAAACTTTATCATTTGTCCTCCTTTATCTTAATGCGTTCTACTGCGTCTCTCTTGCTCTTGTCCACGATGTCGGCGTAAATCTGCGTCGTTCCGACATTGGCGTGGGTGAGCAGGTGGGAGACGGTGTATATGTCGGTGCCTTCGTTGACCTGGAGGGTGGCGAAGGTGTGGCGGAAGCAGTGGAAGGTGATGTGCTTGGTGATGCCGGCATCTTTGAGCCAGTCCTGGAGCGGCTTCTGGGTGTAGTGCCGCTTGAGGTTCTTGAAAACGAGTCCGGTGCCGGGCGTGCCGCAGAGTTCGTAGGCTTCCTGGGAGAGTGGAAGGGTGGCCTCGGTGTCGGTCTTCTCGGTCTTGATGCGGATACACCAGCCTCCGTCGGTCGCTTTTACGATGTTGCTCCAATTGAGGGCGAGGATGTCGCTGATACGTAAACCGGTGAGACAGCTGAACAGGGAGGCGTTCTTGAGATCGGGCGTGTCGCAGGGCGTGGCGGCCAGTTGGCGCACTTCTTCCAGCGTGAGGAACTCCCGGCGGCCATCTACGGCATCGATGGTCTCCAGGTAGTCGTTGACGTTCTCCTGCAGCAGTTTCTCCTGATAAGCGATTTTGAGGAAGCCGCGGAAGGTGGACCAGTATCCGGCTGCGGAGTTCTGGGCGAGCTGTTTGTCGGGGTGCTTGAGCTGCTTGGCATTCAGCAGGTATTCACGGAAGCCTTCGCAGAAGGGGACGGTGATGTCGCCCATCTTGCATACGCCTCCGCAGTAGTTGCTGAAGTGGTCGTAGACGCGAATCCATTTCTGATCTTTCGTGTCCAGCTTGGTTTTGAAGTAGGCGAGGAAGTCCATCTTCAGCTTGGTCTTGTCCAGGAAGTCGTACTGGCCGCGGATGATGGCCAGTTCGCGCTCTGACCGGATGGCTTCGGCCTGGGCTATCTTTTCTTTGTTGGCATCCTTGTCGCTCTGGAAACGGGGCTTGTTTACGAGGTATATGCCCAGGTATTCGTGCCGGACGTACTTGCGTGAGTGCGGGTCTCTCAGGGGCGGGTAGAAGTCGAAGTAGAGCGTAATCTTGCCGCTTGGCAGCAGCCGCTGGCGTAGTGTTACTTTAGTTGTTCCCATTATCGCTTATCTTTTTGAATAACTTGTCGAGTTCATCTTTCTTGTACCAGACGTAGTTGCCTTCCGTCCGGACTTTGGTCACGCCAGCGGCCTGAGTTTCTTCGCTGAAGCGTTTCTGGCCGAGGTGGTAGTATTTGAGTGCGTCGCCGCTGCGCATGTAGTTCTTGCGAATCTCAGCGGGGATTTTCGGGGTTTTGTCTTTGAAGAGGCGGTCGAGGTCGGCTTTCTTGTAGTAGACGAAGACACCGGTGCGGGTGCCCTCAAGGCCTGCCGCCTTTACTTTGTCGTAGAAAGTTTGCTGGCCGAGGTGATAGTGTTTCTTGGCCTGGTCTACGGTGAGGTAGTTCTTCTCTATGTCGCCCTGGAAGAGGCGGCTGCGGTCCCATTCTTTCTTGGAAATCAGGAGTAGGCGTCCGTCCCGCTGGACAGGAATCTTCTTTTCGCGGACGTAGGCGGAGATGTATTTGCGCGTGATTCCTTCGCTCTGCATCAGATCCTCAGCGTTGTACCAGTCTTCCTTATTATATACGGGCTTGGGCTTGAACATCCGGTCCACTTCCTTTTTGGGGTAGAAGGCTTTGCCTTTGATGATGCGCGGGCGGAAGCCTTCTTCTTTCATTCGTCGCATCAGCCAGGATTCGGAGATGTTGTACTTCTCCAAGACCTCGGCCTTTGATATGAGCACGGAGAAGTCGCCTTTGCTGGGCTGGGGCGTCAGGTGGCTGTCCGCTTTGAGCTGCTCCATTGGAATGCGGACGGTGCGGGAAGAGACGCGGATAGGGACGAGTTCTCCTTGCTCGATGCGGGCGTACAGGGTAGGGCGGGATACCCCGAGGAATTTGGCGGCTTCGGTGATTGAGAGGTGGGCTTTTCCTTCGAGCGTCGCTCGCGCTTCCTTCACCTCGGCTCTGGCTTTGCGTGCCTCTTTGCGCTGGCGCTTGATGCGGGTGTTCTGCGTATTGCGACAGGCGACGCTGCAGTACGTCTGCCTCGGGATGTCCGTGGTAAACGTGTTGCCGCAGCAGGAGCATGTCTTTGTCACAATGTGCATACTTTTTACATCATTTTGGCGGAGATGAGGCGCAAGACCTTCAACGTGCCGTTTGACCCTTCTAATTGGGTACAAGTTTGTAAATCTACGTAAACCTATGTAAAGGGATGGTATTCGGCCGGTGCCCTCCATAGTCTTGAACCACGCGTGGTTCAAATGTGGTTCAAATATAGCAAAAAAATCCCGAATTAGCCCAAACTAATCCGGAAAAGTTTTCAACATTTTATCGTTGATTATGTGAGAGTTAGGAGGTTTTATACGGGGCGCGTAGAGGGTGGTTCGGTGTATTTATTTTCCGATGCAAAACTTTGAAAAAATTGAATCGAGTATTTCATCTGTAGTAATTTCTCCAACAATCTCTCCAAGATGGAAAATGGCCTCTCTTATATCTTGTGTAAGAAGATCTGTTGGAAGTTTTT